>Ga0308161_1000450_pt1 | contig 65982 bp, 58 predicted proteins | sample PhyFR2_FD_201034 | JGI IMG/M metagenome (GOLD analysis project Ga0308161, IMG submission 201034) | Phyllosphere microbial communities from UC Gill Tract Community Farm, Albany, California, United States - DLSLF.R2 | ecosystem: Host-associated > Plants > Phyllosphere > Unclassified | place: USA...
TGGCGCTGATGGGCCAGAAGCTCGGCCATAACGTGTTCATCGTTATCGAGAAAGAATCCGAAGTCGGCCTGGTGATCGAAGAAGCCGCCTCGCTGAAGGTCAAGCCGCAGGTGGGTCTGCGCGTGCGCCTGTCGTCGCTGGCCTCGTCGAAATGGGCGGACACCGGTGGCGAGAAATCCAAATTCGGTCTGTCGGCGGCACAGCTGCTGTCGGTGGTCGAGCGTTTCCGTGGCGCCGGCCTGGATCAGGGCATCCGCCTGCTGCACTTCCACATGGGTTCGCAGATCGCCAACCTCGCTGACTACCAGCACGGCTTCAAGGAAGCGATCCGTTACTACGGCGAATTGCGCAACCTCGGTCTGCCGGTCGATCACATCGACGTCGGCGGCGGCCTCGGTGTCGACTACGACGGTACCCACTCGCGCAACGCCAGTTCGATCAACTACGACATGGACGACTACGCCGGTGTCGTGGTCGGCATGCTCAAGGAATTCTGCGACGCGCAGAGCCTGCCGCATCCGCACATTTTCTCCGAGAGTGGTCGTTCGCTGACGGCGCACCACGCAATGCTGGTGGTGCAGGTCACCGACGTCGAGAAACACAACGACGAAATCCCGCTGATCGAGAACAAGGAAAGCCTGCCGGAAACCGTGCAGTGGCTGGTCGATCTGCTCGGCCCGACCGACATCGAAATGGTCACCGAAACCTACTGGCGCGCCACCCACTACATGAGCGACGTCGCCGCGCAGTACGCCGACGGCAAGCTGACCCTGGCGGAAAAAGCCCTGGCCGAGCAGTGCTACTTCGCCGTGTGCCGTCGCCTGCACAACTCGCTGAAAGCGCGTCAGCGTTCGCACCGCCAGGTGCTCGACGAACTCAACGACAAGCTGGCCGACAAGTACATCTGCAACTTCTCGGTGTTCCAGAGCCTGCCGGACACCTGGGCGATCGATCAGGTGTTGCCGATCATCCCGCTGCATCGCCTCGACGAAGAGCCGCTGCGCCGTGCGGTGCTGCAGGATCTGACCTGCGACTCCGACGGCAAGATCAACCAGTACGTCGACGAGCAGAGCATCGAAACCAGCCTGCCGGTGCACGCGTTGAATGAAGGCGAAGATTACCTGCTGGGCGTGTTCCTGGTCGGCGCCTATCAGGAAATCCTCGGTGACATGCACAACCTGTTCGGTGACACCGACTCGGTGAACATCTACCAGAACGCCGATGGCAGCGTGTACCACGCCGGTATCGAGACCCACGACACCATCGAAGACATGCTGCGTTACGTGCACTTGTCGCCGGAAGAACTGATGACTCACTACCGCGACAAGTGCGCCAGTGCCCGCATCAGTGCCAGCGAGCGCACGCAGTTCCTCGATGCCTTGCGTCTGGGCCTGACCCGCTCTTCCTATCTGTCTTCCTGAGACCCGATAGCGTTCCGCCCGGGTTGTCCGATTTTTTTCCGCAAGCTGTGGAAAATTCGGACAACCCGGTGGGACATCTCCTGATTTTTTCCCGAAAACCTGTGCGATCACGGTCAGCAAACTCATCTGGTCTGCTTTTCGCGTAGGTCATTTCCTAAGTTGTACTTCGCCTCTCTACTCGGCCATGCCTCTCGGCGAGAATCCCCGGCCGCCCCTCCTGTAGAGATCCGCCCATGTTCGATCCAGTCAACGAGCCGTCGTTTCGTCTCGATGTAGCGGGCCTGTCCGACCCCTTCGAAGTTCTCGCCTTTACCGGAAGGGAAGCGCTCAGCGAACCCTTCGCCTTCGAGATCGATGTGGTGATCGACGATCCGCATCTGGATCTCGCCGGCCTGCTGCACCGTTCCGCGTTCCTGTGTTTCGGCGCGCCCGACCAGGGTGTGCACGGGCAAATGCACAGCCTTGTCCAGCACGAGCACGGCCATGGCTTGCGTTTGTGCCGAGTACGTCTCGGGCCGAGGCTCGACTGCCTCGACCTGCGTTTGAGCCAGCGCATCTTCAGCGGCCGCTGCGTGCCGCAGATCATCGAACAGGTGCTGCGCGAACATGGCATCGTCGGCCTGCAACGACGTTACGAGTTGCACAGCGACTACCCGGCCCGCACCTTCTGCACGCAGTACCGCGAATCCGATCTGCAACTGCTTCAGCGTCTGTGCGCAGAGGCGCGCATTCACTACTACTTCGAGCATCACCGCGACAGGCACTGCCTGGTGTTCGGCGACGATCCGACGCGGATGCCCCATGCAGACGTCGCGCACTATCAGGGCGAGCATGACCAGCATGGCGTCGCTCCAGCCGTCCGCCAATGGCGACTGCGCGAAGACTCGCAGGCCAGCCAGCGAGGCCCCGATGCCGAAGGCCACAGTGATCTGCCCGCCTTGCGCAGTGGTCAGTGGTTGCCGCTGGACGGCCATCCTTTCCTCGAATGCAACCGCCCATGGCTGCTGACCCGCATCGAGCACCGTGCCGATCAATCTCTCGAATCGCCCTATTGCAATCGCCTGTTCGCGGCCGCGCGGGTACCCGTCTGTGTGCCCGCCGCTGCGCAGTCCAAGCAGCGCATGCACAGCTTGCAGCGTGCCTGGGTGGTCAGCGTCGATGAGCCGCAGCCGGATCGCGCGCGGCCGGTGGCGGTGCAATTCGACTGGCTGTATCAGGGCGAAGGCGCAGCGCCGAGCCATTGCTGGCTGCCCCTCGCGCCTGACCTGAACGAGCTGCCCTCGGCGGCACTCGCCGATGGCGTGGAGGTGGTGGTGAGTTTTCTAGAGGGCGATCCCGATCAGCCGGTGGTCAGTGGCGTGCTCCAGCCCTCGGTGTTGCCAGAGGCTGCGGTCGAGGACGATGAACCGGTATCGCTCCCCGAACTGCTGGTGAGCGATGGGTTGCAGCAATCGTTGCAGTCTGGCGAGCCGTTGCTGTTGCTGTGCCTGATGCCGGGCGGTGGCAGCTTCAACCACTGCGCCGAGTCCGTGTGCAGTTGCCGGCTGCTCACCGCGCTCGATCAGAGCAGCGCACGATGAGCGGCGCGGCGCTTGAGCCCATGGCGCAATGGCTGTTGCTCGACACCCCGGACGCGGCACGCGCCTTGCTGACCTTGCGCCAGGGCTTTGCCGATGTGCAGCGGCACCGGTTGTTCGACGGCACCGAATTTCAGCCGGTCAGTGAGCACGGTCCGGTTCTCGTCGATTTGCGCGAGAGCCCGGCATTGACCGCCCTGTGCCTGCGCGACCCGGACACCTGGCGCGGCCTGTTGTTGAGCTGCGAGATACCGGCGCAGCAGCTGCTCAGCCACTTGCAGCGCATGCTTACCGTCTCGTTCGGTTTGAATCATCGGGCCTTGCTCAGCTATTACAACCGCCAGACCGCCAGTTATTTCTTCGACGCCTGTGACGCCACGCAGTTGAGTCGCTGGCTCGGGCCGATCCGCCAGTTGCGCTGGTTTGGTGGCACCTGGGCGGACCGCGCCATCGGCAGTCAGGGCTGGCAACAGCTGCGCAATCCCGGTCTGCTCGTCGAACCTTTGGGCATCGAAGAAAGCCTGACCCGGCGCCAGCGCGAACGCCTGCAAACCTGCCTGCTGGAGCAGCACATCTGGCGCTGGTGCCAGTCTCTGAGGGTTGATTACCAGACGATTGCTGTGCACGTGCAACAAGGTCTGGCGCTGGGTTTCAGTGACCGTGCCGTGCTGGATGGCTGGCTGTGGCTGCGCCTGCTCAATCCGCGCGCCGTGCTGGTCGTGCCGCCGGCCGGACTGACCCAGCCGGAACGGCTCGACTTTCTGCGTCGGCAGTGGGGCGCGGCGGACTGACTTTTCTGATCAGTGAGCCTTGCCGCTGAACCAGCCATCGCTGCGCTTGAGCCACAAGGCTTGCGCGCCAAGGGTCACGCTGCGCAAGACCATGAACAGCAGAAAAGATATCCACAGGCCGTGATTGCCCAGCGCTTGCAAGAACCAGGCGAATGGCAGGAGCAGCAACACTGTAAGCAGCATGCCGTTGCGCATTTCCCGCGCACGGGTGGCGCCGATGAACAGGCCGTCGAGCAGGTAACTCCACACCGCAATCAGCGGCAGCACGGCGAGGTAGGGCAGGTAGACGAATGCGGTGTCGCGCACGCTCTGAATGTCGGTCTGCATCTCGATGAACAGGTGCCCGGCGAGCAGAAACAGCACAGCGAATCCGACGCTGGCGATCAGCGACCAGCCGCCGGCCACCACCAGCGATCGACGCAATGCCAGGCGATCCCGCGCGCCAATGGCATGGCCGCACAAGGCTTCAACTGCGTGGGCCAGTCCGTCCAGTGCATGGGCTGTCAGCAGCAGGCCGTTGAGCAGCAGCGCATTGGCCGCCACAGTCGCATCGCCGAGCCGCGCGCCCTGTACGGTGATCAGGAAGAACACCGATTGCAGGGCGAGGCTGCGGATGAAAATGTCACGGTTGACCGCCAGCAGCGGGCGCCAGCTCTGCCAGACTTTCAGTGCCGACCAGATGATCTGCCCCGGATAGGCGCGCAACGCCGTGCGCGTCAGCCACAGGCCGAGCAGGGCGCCGCTCCATTCGGCGATTACCGAAGCGCGCGCCGAGCCGACCACGCCCCAGTCCAGGCCGATGACAAACCACAGATTGAGCACAATGTTGATCAGGTTGGTGCTCAGCAGAATCGCCAGCGGCGCCCGCGCGTTCTGCGTGCCGAGGAACCAGCCGACCAGCGCATACGTCGCCAGCGCTGCGGGCAGGCCAAACAGACGTGTGTGGAAAAACTCCCGGGTCAACTGATCCAGTTCAGCCGAAGGTTGCATGAAGTGCAGGGCAACGCCACTGAGCGGCACGCCAAGAGTGCCGAGCACGACGGCCAGCCCCATCGCCAGCAGCAGGCCCTGCAAGAGAATCTGCCGCAACGCCGCGCCATCGCTGCGCCCGGCAGCCTGCGCGGCAAAACCGGTGGTGCCCATGCGCAGAAAACCCATCGCCCAGGCGAGAAAGGTGTACAGACTGGCGCCGACCGCCACCGCGCCGAGTTGATGGGCATGCGGCAGATGGCCGATGACAGTGCTGTCGACCAGCGCCACCAGCGGCACGGAGATGTTGGAAAGAATCATCGGCGCGGCGAGCGACCAGACCTTGCGGTGAGTCGGGCGGTCGCGCCAGTCGGTAATCAGAGAGGACATGCAGGCTCCTTGGGGGAGCGGGGATTGTAGCGAGTCATGCCATTCAATGTGGGAGCGAGCCTGCTCGCGAAGACTGACCGACCGTGAAGATTTCGGCTGTGCCGGCCATTCGCGAGCAGGCTCGCTCCCACAGGGTGGCGGTGGTGTTAATGGATGATCCAGCTCAACAACCACAACCCCAGCAGCAACCAGATGATCCCGGCAATGATCGACGCGTTCATGAACGCCCGGATCGCCGACCACAGCAGCATCAGGCCAACGATCAGGGCGATGATGCTGATGATCGAAGTGTCCATCCCCAGCGTCTGCGCCAGGCCGTCGACAAAGTTGCTGCCGGCATTGCTGAGCATATTGAACAGGCCACTGAGGCCGTCGACGATAAAACGGATGACCGAACCGAGTGCCTGACCGAGCCATTCGAAAAAGCTTTCTACACGCATGTGTGCATCCCTGATGAAAGAGCTGAGCCTTGGGCCACGCCGAGGGCGGCCGAGTTCCCTGCATGATAGAAGGTTTGCCCGGATCATGTGTGGGAGCGAGCCTGCTCGCGAAGGGGGCGTGTCAGGCAAATCCGGTCTGGATGATCCACCGCCTTCGCGAGCAGGCTCGCTCCCACATTAGTTCACCTGCACCCTTGCCTTCGGTGGGTATCCCCCCGAAGCTATGCGTCTTCAGGAGAGCCCGATGAACCTTGTTGAACTGACCGAACGCCTGCACGCCATTCGCGACCGCAATGACTGGCGGCAATTTCACAGCCCGAAAAACCTCGCCATGGCCGCCAGCGTCGAAATGGCCGAGCTGGTGGAAATCTTCCAGTGGCTGACAGAAGACCAGTCACGCCAGTTGCCGGCGGACAAACTCGCGCATGCCGGGCAGGAAGTCGGCGACATCGTCCTGTATCTGTTGCTGCTGTGCAGCGAGTTGGGTCTGGACATGAATGAAGTGGTGCGCGCCAAGCTCGCCGACAGCGAACGGCGGTTCAGCTGATGAGCGACCGTCATTTCGATCAGTTGGCCACGCGTTTCGCGGAAAAAATCTACGGCGGCGCCAAAGGCGCGATTCGCCTCGCGGTATTACAGGCCGATCTGACCGAGGCCTTGCCGGATCGTCCGCTGCGCGTGCTGGATATCGGCGGGGGCCTGGGGCATATGTCGCTGTGGCTGGCCGAGCGCGGCCATGACGTCACCTTCACCGAGCCGGCCGAACCGATGCTCGAGGGTGCGCGCCAGCGTTTTGCCGAAGCCGGACACACCGCTACGTTCATTCAGGCGCCGTGGCAGGAACTGCCCGGTCAGCTCACCGAGCCCTACGATCTGGTGATCTGCCACGCCGTGCTGGAATGGCTCGCCGAGCCCCACGCGATCCTGCCGGTGCTGCACCAGTTGACCAAGCCCGGCGGCTGGCTGTCGCTGGCGTTCTACAACCGTGATGCGCTGATTTATCGCAATCTGCTCAAGGGCCATTTCAAGAAAATGCGCAAGAACGTCATGGCCGGCGAGAAGCAGAGCCTGACCCCGCAGCAGCCTCTCGACCCTCGGGAATTGGCAACGCAACTCGCTGGAATGTGGCAGGTCGAAAGTCAGAGCGGCGTGCGGGTATTTCACGATTACATGCCGGTGGAATTCCAGGCCCGCGCCGAACTGGCGGATTTGCTGGAAATGGAACTCGCGCACCGTCGTCACCCAGGCTTCGCCGGGCTTGGGCGTTACTTGCACTGGATCTGCCGGCCGATCTGAGCGGAGCGCGACATGAAAGCTCGATGCGGGTTATTGCTGATAAGTCTGGGGTTGGCCGCTTGCCAAGGCAGCAACCCCTACGTGGCCCAGTCACGGCCGATGCCGCCGGCACCGCCGCAAGCCGCCACCACCTTCGACCGTAGCGCCTACCCGGCGCCGCCGCGTGATTACGGGCGCTACCGCAACTGGGCCTGGCGCGACGGGCAGTTGCCGCCGGGCACGGCGTGGGCCGATTCGGCGCAAGTGGCCGAGGCGGTCAGCAATGCCCTCGACCAACGTGGCTTGCGGCCGATGCGCGACAACCGCCCGGCGGACCTGCTGGTCAGCGCCGATCTGCGTCTGGAAACCCGTTTGCGCCAGGTTCGCGACGACTACGGCTACTACGGCGGATACGGCGGCTATGATCGTTATGGTCGCGGTTACGGCATGTACAACAGCGTGCCGGTCATGCGCACTTATCAGGAGCAGGTCGTGGTGGTGCGGGTCGATCTGTTCGATGCCGGCAATGGTCAGCCAGTGTGGAGCGCCAGCGCCGAGACCGGCACCCAGGGCAATCAGATCGAACGCGCCGATGCGATCCGCGAGGCTGTGGAAAAAGCCATGGCGGCGTATCCTCCCAGCTGACGTCGTGTCAGCAGGTTCATGCCTTCACCCGGAGAAAAATCATGTTCCGCCGTCTCGCTCTACTCGCTGTTGCCGCGCTGCTCAGTGCCTGCGCCGCCAATCAGGTCAATCACGATTTCGACGCCAGCCGCGACTTTGCCGCTTATCGCAGCTGGAGCTGGAAAGACCCGGCCCTGCAATACCGCCCCGATGATCCGCGCATCAAAAGCGACCTCACCGAACAGCGCATCCGCCAGGCGGTGTCCGATCAACTCGATCAGCGCGGTTTGCGTCCGGCTGCCGGCGGTGGCAAAGGTGATCTGAGCGTGCAGACCTACCTGATCGTCGAGGACCGGCAGCAGCAGGTGACGACCAATTACGGCGGCGGTTGGGGCGGCCCGTGGAACGGCTACTGGGGCGCACCGATGTACAACGAAACGCGCAACATCACCTACAAGGTCGCGACCATTCAGATCGACCTGCTCGACGGCAAGGACGGCAAACTGGTCTGGCGCGGCAGCGATGAGCAAATGCTCAGCAACCGCCCGAATCCGGCTGACCGCAGCAATGCCATTCGCGAGACCGTCGCAAGGATCCTGGCCAACTATCCACCGCGTTGAACCGCTCTCAACCGTCCCTGTGGGAGCGAGCCTGCTCGCGAAGACGGTGTGTCATGCAGCATTGAATCCTCTGGCACGACGCTTTCGCGAGCAGGCTCGCTCCCACAGTGGCGTTGGTGACAGGAATGGCGTGACGCCAGCACTCTCGACCGACCGCGTCTACACTCTTTTTCATTAACGGAGGTAGCGCTCGGCACTGCGCCGGCAAAGGAGTGCGCCATGTCGCCAGGATCGCAAGGCAACGGCCCGGCCCGGCAACGCGGGGCGATCGGCTTGATGGCGGCTGCCACCCTGAGTCTGGCGCTGGTGATGATGTTGCTGGTGGTCGACAGCGGTCGCCTGTACATGGAACAGCGCAAACTACAGCGGGTGGTGGATACCGCCGCCCTCGAAGCGGTCAGTCGCGGCGGCAATTGCCTGCCCGGGCTGACCGCCGCCAGTTATGCCGGGCAAAGTGCGCTGCGCAATGGTTACGTGGTCGATGCCGCCAATACGCTCGTCACCACTTGCGGCACACTGGCCACCGCTGCCAGCGGTTTGCGCAGTTTCACTGTCGATGCCACGCAATCAAGCGCAGTCAAAGTCGCTGCCAGTCGTACGGTCACCAGCAGTTTTGCTGGTGGTGTGCAGGCGCTGTTCAGCGCCACGCCGGTCAGCCTCAATACCACGCTCAATGCTTCGGCAGTTGCCGCGAAACCGCAGCCGACCGTCGCCCAACTGAATATTCGCAGCACCCTCGCCAGCATCGACACGGCGCAGTCGAACATCCTCAATTCGCTGTTTTCCGGGTTGCTCGGCGGCAACGTCAACCTCACGGCGGTGGGCTGGGACGGCTTGCTGCACACCGATATCAACCTGCTCAAATACCTCGATCAGCTGGCCATTGACCTCAACGTCGGTGCCGGCAACTACACGCAATTGCTCAACACCCAAGCGACCGTGACGCAGTTGATTCAGGCCGCCGCGACGGTAGTGCAACTCAACGGTGCGACCGCGCAAGTGGTCACCGCGCTGGGCCAGTTGCAGGCCGCCGCCATCAATGCGGCGCCGGTCAGACTCGGCGAGATCCTGCAGCTGCAAACCGGCACCACGGCGGCGGGGCTGGATGCCAATCTGCAATTGCTGCAACTGGTGCAGGGCGTGGTGCAACTGGCCAACAGCAAGAGCGCGGTGGCGGCGACCTTGCCGGTCAACGTGCTGGGGCTGGCCGGTGTCACGGTGCGGGTGAAGGTGATCGAACCGCCGCAGTTCTCGGCGATTGGCGATCCGGCGCGGGCCAAGGCCGATCCGTTGGGACCGGACCGGATTTATGTGCGCACTGCGCAGGTGCGCACGCTGCTGTCGGTGAATCTGCCGGTGCTCACGGGGGTGACGGGGCTGACCAATGCGGTGCTGGGCCTGGTCGGTACGCTGACGCCGACGCTCAATGCGCTGTTGAGCCTGAATCTGGTGGACACAATCAATTCAGTGTTCTGCCTGTTGGGCGCCGGCTGCCAACAGCTCGATCCGAAGCTGCTGCCCTCACCGCAGATCGACATCGCGCTGGATGCCGGCGGGGCGAAAAGCTATGTCACCGATTACCGCTGCCCGACCGACGACAGCGGCAGCAAAAGCCTGACTGCCGCCACAACAACCTCTCTGGCAGATCTCAAACTCGGCAAGATCGATCCTGTCGCGGCGTTCTCTTCAGTCGCCGAACCAACGGTGGCGCCGCTGCCGCTGGTCGATCTCGGCATCATCACCTGCCACAGGATTCTCGGCATCGGCAGTTGCGATGCCGCCTCCCACGTGCAATACGGCGCCGGCGGCATCGCCATCAAACTCGACACCAGCGTCGCGCAGACCACGCAGAATCTGCTGTTCTCCAGCACCACACCCTTCGCCACCCCGGCCAATCTGAAACTGCCGCCGAGCCTGCTGCCGGCCGCGCCGACCAGCAACATCGTCGGCAGCCTGGCGAACACCCTGTCGGGCATCAACCTGATCGTCTACAAACCCGTGGGCAGCAATCCGCTGGGCGCCATTGTCACCGGGGTGGCTTCGTTGATCAGCGACGTCAGCAACCGCTTGTTGCCAGTGGTCACCGGTTTGATCAGTCCCTTGCTCGACCCGTTGTTGAATAATCTGCTCAAAGGCCTGGGCATCAACCTGATGAATACCGAGGTGGGCGCCAACATGACCTGCGGGCAGACCGGCAAGGCCTATCTGGTCATCTGATCGTCGCTGGCGATCGGCAATTCGATGCAGAACCGCGCGCCCTCCGTGGAGTTGCGCACGCTCAATTGCCCGCCCATGTTGGCGATGATGCCGTAGCTCACCGACAGGCCCAGACCGGTGCCGACGCCAATCGGCTTGGTGGTGAAGAACGGCTCGAAGATCCGCTCCAGCAATCGCGGATCGATACCGCCGCCATTGTCCTCGACCCACAAGCGCACGCTTTCCTCGTCACGCTCGGCGTAGATCGAAATCCACGGTTTGAACGCTGTGTCGCTGTCGCGTTTGCTGAGCAAGGCGTCGCGGGCGTTGACCATCAGGTTGATCAGCACCTGCTCCAGCTGATCGACGTAGCCGCGCACCTGCGCCTCGAAGCCGGTCTCACTGATGCGCAGATCGACACCTTTGCCGCGCATGCCTTCGGCCAGTAGCGACAGGGTGCCTTCGATGGCTTGGGCCGGGTTGAACAGCTGTTGTTCGATTTCCGAGCGCCGGCCGAACACACGCATGTGGTCGACGACTTTTGCCGCGCGCTGCACCTGGGCGTCGATACGCTTGAGTTTGTCAGTCAGATAATCGACCTGCACCTCACCGTTGCCGAGGCGCTTGAGCACATTGACGATGGCCATGCGCATGACGTTGAGCGGCTGGTTGATCTCGTGGGCAAGGCCGGTGGCCATTTCGCCGAGGGTGGCCATTTTCGCGCTTTGGGTGAGTTGCTGTTGCGAGCGGCGCACCTCGGTGTTGTCGCGGCCCACCGCTTGCACTTCGATCAACTGTCCCTGCTCATCGAACACGCCGCGATCCGACCAGACCCACCAGGCGTGTTCGCGTCCGGGCAATTGCAGGCTGATTTCCGCTGTACTCACTGGCTGTTCCGGCGTCAGTTGGCTCAAGCGTTGAACGAACGCTGCGCGCTGTTCTTCGGACATCCAGCCACCCAGATCAACCCCGGGCAGTTGTTCCGGGGTGCATTCCAGATAAGTCGCCAACGGTCGGTTGCCAAAGATCAGCGTCAGGTCAGGGCGATAACGGCAGATCATCGCCGGCGAGTCCTCGACCAGAATCCGATAGCGCTCTTCGCTTTGCCGCACCTGCTCGGCGGCAAGCGTAGCGTCGGTGACGTCCAGCCACAAGCCCACCGCCTCGACCGGCAGGCCGAGATCATTGCGCAGCAGTTTTGCCTCATCGAGCAGCCAGTGATAGTCGCCTCGGTTGTCGCGCAGACGATAACGCGCACGCACCGAACCATCGCGCAGCAACTGGCGGTTGCGCTGGAAATACAGTTCACGGTCGTCGGGGTGCACGCGCTCGACCAGCGCTGTCGTGTCGCAATCTTCCAGCGTCCAGCCCAGCAAGGGTTGCAGGCTGGCGCTGAAAAACGCCGGGATCAGCGCGCCTTCTGCGTAGCGCTGCACGTAGATCACCGCCGGTGAACTGGCAATCAGATTATCCAGCCGCGCATGGGCGGCAGCGGCGCGCTGTTGTTGATTCTGGATGTCGCTGATGTCGAGCATGAACCCGACCAGACGCCGATGCTCACCGGTGCCGCTGACCTGACCCTTAATCCGATACCACGTCGCTGCTGCGCCGACCTCCGCGCGGTGCAGACGCACGCTCAGGGTCAGCGCTTCTCCTTGCAGTTGCAGGGCGCGCAAACGGCTGCGCAACTCGTCGCGGTCGGCGGGATGAAACAGCGACAGCCAGTCTTCTACCGGCAGCAGGCGATCGCTGAGATTCAGTGCCGAGGCCAGCGTCGGCGCCAGCGCAATCTGCTCTTCGGCACTGATTTCCCACCAGCCGGTGCCGAGCAGGTTTTGCAGCGAGTCCAGGCGCTCCATCGATTGCACATGGCGCTGCTCGCGCAAGCGGCTGAGCAGCGGCCCGGCCAGCGCGCCGGCCAGGGCCAGCCAGTCGCGATCAGTCAGCCATGGCGCCACGTTGTCGACCGTATAAAACCCACAGAGCAGCCACGCGACCACGCCCTGGTCATTGCTGTAGGGCACGGCGAAACCGTTGGCGTTGCCGAACGTGGCCTGCAATCGCGAATGTTCATAGCGGCCCTGCGGGCCGGCGAGGCGTTGCGGCGCGCTGCCGTTGAGGCTGTCCAGCGGCGTGCCCAGCGGCTGACCGTCCTCCCACAATTGCGGGGCATCGTGGCCGCGAAACTGTTGATAAATCTGCCAGCCCTGGGCCTGTTCATCCAGCAACGCCACGGCGAGGCAGGGGATGTGCCAGCGCTGGGCGATGGCCTGCAATTGTTCGCCAAGCACCGTTGGCAGACGCGTCAGGCTGCACGTGCGCAGACGATCGCTGACCTGCGCGGCGAGGGTCTGGCAGGCGTCGCGGTCGCGCGCTTGCTGACGTTCGAGCAACAGGTCGGCGATGTCGAGCATCTGCAATCGCCAGCCATCCTCCAGCGGCTGCACCCAGCCGCGCAGGTGCAGCGGCTGATCATTCAGGCCGCTGAAATCCAGATCGAGCAATTGCCCTTGCCAGTCTCGCGGCTGACCTTCGACGCTCAACAGGCTATGCGGCAGCAGATAGGCGCGGAGCGGCAGCGGCTGACCCTGAGGTTTGTGCTGGGCGAGCAAATGCCGCAGCGGGCCGGCGATCTGCAACACATCGCCGTTGCCATCCAGATAAAAATGCAGGCCGATCGGCGGCGCGCCGAGGTGGTCCGGCAAGTCGTGGGCTGCGACGGGGGCGCGCTTGAGCAAGCGCCCGAAAAGCTTATCGCCGGCGGTCAAAATTGCAGGCTCGAGCGGGCGGTGAGATGCGTGGGCAGATTGGGCACCGTGCCGATCCCGGGCAGCACCAGAAACGGCATGATCTGATTGAGCTTGCTCACCGGGTAATTGACGCTGACGGTCAGGGTGCCAGTCCCCGCGTCGTAGGCCGCACTGGTGTCGGTGCCGACCACCAGATTCAAGGCCGAAGGCAGCCATTGCAGTTGCTGGGTCAGCGCGGCATTGGCGGTGTTGACCACCACCGTCGAATAGTTCGGCGTGGTCGGGTCGACCGCAACGCTGCGGCGCACCGCCTCAGCGGTGGCCTGGTTGAACGATTGCATCATCACGAAGGGCAGGCCGTAGCTGACCAGCCCGTAAAACACTGCGAAAAAGATGATGAACACCAAGGCGAATTCGATCGCCACCGCACCTTTTTGCGACCTGCGAAAGCCGTTTTTCATGCGTGCGTCTACCCTGACAGTCACTGCGTAGTATCAGCATAGAATCAATCAGGCAAAACGGACGGCTTTCAGCGGATGCAGATTTCCCTTGTTCTGATCTGGCTGGCGATCTGCGCCGCGCAGGATGCCCGGCAGCGGCGAATTTCCAACATGTTGACCTTGGGCGTAGGTGCGCTGGCGTTGGTCTGGTTGTTGGCGACTGGCACTACTTGGCTGGGCGCCGACGCGGGGCAGGGCGGCTGGGCCTGCCTGATCGCTCTGCTGCTGACGCTGCCGGGTTATTTCTTGGGCCGCATGGGCGCCGGCGATGTGAAATTAATGACAGCCCTGGGTCTTGCGACGAACGGCATATTCGTTCTTGGCGCGTTTATCGGCGCGGGCGTGGCCAGCGTGCTGTGGCTGCTGCTCGCGCCAAAAGTCTGGCCTCATATGGCTCAAGGAGTTAGAGAGCATGTGCGTCATCTGGCCCCGGACAAGTCAAAAAATCTGCCATTTGCGCCGTTCGTGTGGGTAGGTGTAGTGCTTTCGCTGTACTGGATCACCTGATCGCGGGGTGCCACTAGTCCTATGTACATAGTCGGAAAGTGGGTCTACTTTCAATTCAGGCGAATACGCCACCAAAGTGCAGGAATCGTCAGCGTTGGCCGAGCAAATGGAGTGGTTCGTGAACAAGCCTAATTCGGTAAAAATCCTCGTGGTCGATGATCAGCCGCTGATCGTCGAAGAACTCTGTGAGTTTCTTGAGAGCAGTGGCTACCGTTGCGTGCCGTGCGACTCGAGTCTTGAAGCCATCGAGCTGTTCAGGGCGGACCCGGACATCGGTCTGGTGCTGAGTGATTTGCACATGCCGGACATGGACGGCATCGAATTGATCCAGGCGTTGCAGCGGCTGGCCGGCAAGCAGCGGGTGTTCGAGGCAATCATGCTCACCGGCCGCGCTGACAAGCAGGATGTGATCAAGGCGTTGCGTGCGGGGATTGCCGATTACTATCAGAAGCCGATCGATCTGGCAGAGTTGCTTGAGGGTGTGCAGCGCCAGGAACTGGCTTTGCAGGAGCGGCAGAAGAATCTGCATCTGGGGCATTTGAATCAGAAGTTGCAGTTTTTGTCCGAGTCGATTGATGACCTTTATCAGGATCTGGACAAGGTACGGCGCTCGCCCGTGCCGGTGGTGAGTGATGGTGTGCCTGAGTCTGTGGAGATGCCGGCGGTGTTCAATCAGTTGTCGCCCCGGCAGTTGGATGTGGCGCGGTTGGTGGGCAAGGGGCAGACCAATTATCAGATTGCCTGTGAGTTGGGGATTACCGAGAACACGGTGAAGCTGTATGTGTCGCAGGTGTTGCGGTTGACGCATATGCATAATCGGACGCAGTTGGCTTTGGCGCTTTCTCCTGGTAGTTCGGCGGGGCGGCAGCGGGTTACTGCGCATTGACATGGCGGCCTTTGGGCCGACCATGCTTTGGGTGGTTGGGGTGAATATCCGTTTCTTCGGGTGTTGCGGCTGGCGGTTTCGCCCTTACGGCGAGTCACTTTTTCAAACGCCAAAAAGTAACCAAAAGGCTGTGCCCTGACGTTCGGCCCCTCGCTGGGGCTCGGGGTTCCTTCGCTCCGGGATCGATCCTGGCGCAGCGGCTCCGGTTTGCTTCGCTGCACCTCCTTCCGCTGTGTCTGGCTGCGCCAGACGGTCGCTGCGCTCCCACGCCCGGATCAATCCCTCCACTCAGCCTGCCGACGGGCTCCAAGATCAAAATCTACTCGAGCTTGCGCTCATTGTTGAGTGGTGCGGCTTCGCCGCGGGCAGCTGCGCTGCTTTTGCTTTCTGTGGGAGCGAGCCTGCTCGCGAAGGCGGCCTGACAGCCGACCTGTTTTTGAGTCTTACGCGATCCAACTGTAGGAGCTGCCGAAGGCTGCGATCTTTTGATTTTGATTTTGCTGTTCTGTAGGAGTGAGCCTGCTCGCGATGAGGCCAGTCGGTCCGCCGATAACTCGAAGTCGTTTAAATCTGTTTCAAAATAACCAGAACCTTCCCACAAGGTTTTCAGGTTGTCCGTCGGACGTCGGGTCACTAGTCTCTGGCTGTCGTCGAATCTTCGGCGATCGGGTGTGAGAACCCTGCTACTTATGGTCATCCAGTATCTGTGCACGCATAATCGCCGCCAGCTTGTCCGCTGTCTGCAATGTGTCATGGCGGCTGTGTGCGGGCAGACTTCGGTCTGGCCGGGTGTCCATAACCGGTATTCTCACCCCGCATACAGTTGCCACCATTTGCCCCGTGAGAATGGCATTGGGTCGCACCGCAGATTTTGGAGAGCCGTTTCAATGGACAAACTGATCCCAGACCCACCCCCATCCCCCACCACCCCGCTCGAAGACGCCATGCGCGCCGACGATCTGGTGAAAAACCGCGAAGCGATAAAACGCGCGCTGGATTTCTATCTCTGCCCCGAACCTGCAAAACCGCATCCGCCCAGCACGCTGTTCATGGTGGTGCCCAATGTCGATACCGAAAGCTTGTTGGCGCATGCCTGTGAGTCGCTGGCGTCAGCGAGTGCGATGGCGAGTAATTTCGCTGGCGAGTTGAGCGGGTTTCAGCGCAGCACGGCGTTGGCGATTCAGCAGATTGTCATGCTGGCCGAGCTAGCCGTGAATCGAGCGCTGGATCGGGTTGATCCGCAGACCTGACCTGCGACGGCGTTATCGTTCTTCGCGAGCAGGCTCGCTCCCACCGAAAGCACGCGGTCGACTGTGGGAGCGAGCCTGCTCGCGAAGGGGCCTTCAAGGGCACCACCAAACTAATTCTTGCTCTCGATCTTCCCGCCCGCATCCGGATCGTAAAAATCCGGGATCTCGTACTGGTATTTCTTCAGCCAGCGCTGCATCGCCAGTTCGCGTTCGGTGGCTGTTGCACTCTGGGGTTTGGGTGAGGCGGCTTTGTTGCGGCTTTGCAGGACCAGCCAGCCTTCGGTTTCCTGCTGCTGCGCTGAAGCCGGGCCGGTGTCGATGGCGTGGGCGCCGAGGGGTAGGGTGAGCAGGGTCAGGTAGCACAGGCCTTTGCGGAGGGTCATGGCTGTCTCCTATTCGAGCGTCGGCGGTAGCGGGTCGATGAAGGCGGCGACGCGGTCGCCGGGTGTGGCTTTGGCGTTGGTCGGGGCTTTGAGTTTTTCTGCGCGTTGCTGCGCTTCGGTGAATTGTTCCGGGGTCAGTTTCGAGCGGCTGACGACCTCTGCGGCTTGGGGCCAGTCGTTCTGGTAGAGCAGCAGGGTGACCATGTTCAGCGTCGCCAGTTGATTGTTCTGGCTCAGCTCGATGGCGGTGAGGAATTCGAATTTCGCTTCGTTGAGGCGCAGTTGGTTGAGGTAGACCACGCCGAGGTCATTGCGGATTTTTTCGTCGGTGGGCGCCAGGCGCGCGGCGCGTTGCAGGTGGGCCTGGGCCTGGCCGTTGTCGCCACGGGCGGCGTAGACCTGGCCCAGGCCATGTTCGGCCTGGGCGGTGAGGCAGCCGCCGAGCAGGCTGCGGTAGAGCGGCTCGGCTTCGCTGCGACCGAGCAGGCGATAGACCTTGGCTTTGCGCAGGCGCACTTCGCTGAGGTTGTCCGGCAGGCTTTGCAGGTTGGCCAGGCTGGCGTGGAGCTTGCCGTCGCTGGCCAGATCATCGGCGAGGTTCAGCGACAGTTCCTGCTCCGACGTGAGTTTGCTGCAGCTGGACGGCGACAGCAGCGAGGTCCACGGCGCCTGGCCATCCGTGGCGCAGCCGCTGAGCAGCAACAGACTTGCCATGACTATCAGTACTTTCATCAAACGCTCTCCATGAGCCAAGGTCAGTTTGCGAACGCGCGAGCAATGGCGGTGAAGCCCGGGCCGGCCAGAACGATGAGCAGGGCCGGAAACAGAAACAGCATCATCACCACCGACATCTTCGCCGACATTTTCGAGATGTATTCCTGCAGCCGGGTCAGGCGTCGGTCGTCCAGTAATTGCTTGAGCGCCAGCAGTGATTTCATCGCACCGCCGCCCTGGTGGATCAGTTGCTGGAGGATCACGCAGGTGTCGGTGAATTCGTCCACCGCGAGCATCACCGCGGTCTTGTTCAGCTCCTGACCCAGCTCCAGACCCGAGTCGACGCGGCTGAGGATCAGGCGCAGTTCGCTGGTCAGTTCCGGCAGCAGTTTCTGCGCTTCGACGCTGAGCACGCGCAGCGCTTGTTCCACGGCCATGCCGGATTCAAAGAGGATGCGCAGCAGCGGAATGAATGTGGAAATTTCCACGGCGATGGTTTTCTGCCGGCGGGCGGCGGCGTAGGCGAGCAGGCGTTTGGGCAGTAGATAGCCGCCGCCCGCAGCGAACATCGGCGCCATCCAGCGGTGGCTGGTCTGCGGGAAAAACACTTCCTGCAAGAAGATCGCCAGCCCCAGAGCGAGCAGCGGCGTGCCGATCTGGCAGGCGGCGAAGAGCGCGCGTTCGTTGGCGCGGCGCCAGCCGAGGCGGCCGAGCAGGGTCTGGGTTTCGCTGTCGATGCTCACCGAGCCTCGGCCGAAACGGCTGTTGCCCAGCGCGCGCAGCCAGTGGCCGAAACGGTTCTCCCGCACCAATAGGCCGTGCAAGCGCTGATGCACCTGTCGCACGCGGCGGCGCTCGGTGAGCAGGTGATTGCCCAGCAATAACAGCGAACCGAGGAACAATAACAGCGCGGCGAGCCAGACCATTTCAAACGCTCCGCAACATGCGCCACAGCGCCAGACTGCCCAGCACCTGCAACGCGGCGGCGCTGAGCAGCATGGTCTGGCCGCTTTCGTCGTGCCACATGCCGAGCATGTAGCCGGGGTTGGTCAGCATGAAGTAGCTCACCAGAATCAGCGGCAGCAAACCCAAAACCCAAGCGGTCATGCGAGTTTCCCCGGTAAGGGCGCGCAACTGCCGCGCGCCCTGGTCGCGCTCGCGGATCAGTTTGATCAGATTCTCCAGCAGCTCACTGGCATTGCCGCCGTAGCGGTGATTGACCTTCAGGCCGAGGGCGAACATGCGCAATTCGTCCTGCTCGTAGAGTTCGGCAAAGTCGCTGACGGCGTCAGGCAAGTTCACCCCCAGTTGCACGTTGCGCTGTACCCGGCCCATGGCCGCTTTCAAGGGATCTTCACTGGCCTCGATGCCGCCCAGCACCGCATCGCTCAGCGTGCGCCCGGACTTGAGACTGCGCACGGTGTGGTCGAGCAGTTGCGGCAGTTGCTCGATCATGCGGCGGATCCGCCGTCGGTAGCGAATGGCGATGTACAGCCGCAACGCCACGGGCGGGACGAGCAACATGATCAGCAAACCAACCCAGCTCCCGAGCAGAAATCCCAGGCCCATGGCCGCCGCCCACAGGCTCAGCCACAGGCCGAAGCGCTCGCTCGGCTGACCGAGGCCGGCACGCAAAAACATCCGTTCCAATCCCACCCATTTCGTCTGTTCCACGGCCAATTGCGGTTGCCCCGCAGCGAGTCGATTGAGGACTTTTTCCGTCGCGGTCTTGCGCAGGCCTTGCAGGAACAGATAGATCGACAGCCCGAGCAGCATCAGGCAAATGGCGATAAGAATGATCGGTCCCAGCATCTGCGTGCTCCTCGCCGTCAGCCCAGGTGAGCGTCTTGGCGCAGCTTGTCGCCGGCCGGGTTGACCGCTTCGCGCACAAAGCCAAAGCCCGTGCGGCGGTCGAGGCGGAACAGGGTGTTGGTGACGTAGACGTCCTCGCGGATGCCGACCACTTCCACCACTTCACTGACGCAGCGCCGACCGTCGGGCATGCGTGTCAGTTGAATGATCACGTCGAGGGCGGCGCAGATCATCTGGCGCAAGGTGCGTTCGGCGATCGAGCGCCCGGTCAGGCCGACCAGCGTCTCCAGACGCAGCAACGCGTCCTGGGCATTGTTGGCGTGCACGGTGCTCATCGAACCGTCGTGACCGGTGTTCATCGCGGTGAGCACGTCGACCACTTCGACGCCACGGATCTCGCCGAGAATGATCCGGTCGGGACGCATGCGCAGGGCGTTGCGAATCAGGTCGCTGGCCTTGACCTCGCCATGACCCTCGGCATTCGGCGGACGGGTTTCCAGACGCACCACATGCGGATGGCCGAGTTGCAGTTCGGCGACGTCTTCGATGGTCACCAGCCGCTCGTGCGGGTTGATCAATTGGCTGAGGATGTTCAACAGCGTGGTCTTGCCGGTGCCGGTGCCGCCGCTGATCAGGATGTTGCAGCGCCTGCCCACGGCGTTCTGCAGGAATTCGAAAATTGCCAGATCGATGGTCTGCATCGCCATCAGGTCGGTGCTCTTGAGCATGTCCTTGCGGAATTTGCGGATCGACAGGCACGGGCCATCGAGGGCGATCGGCGGGATGATCGCGTTGACCCGGCTGCCGTCCGGCAGGCGCGCATCGACCATCGGCGAGGACTCATCGAGGCGGCGCCCGAGCGGCGCAAGGATGCGTTGCATGACCCGCTCGACATGATGCGCATCGATAAAACGCAGATCGCTTTGATGCAGTACGCCGTCGCGCTCGATGAACACCCGGTGCGGGCCGTTGACCAGAATTTCCGTCACCGACGGGTCGCGCAGCAGGACTTCCAGTGGGCCGAATCCGGTGAGTTCGTCGACGATTTCCTCGCCCAGGCGCTCCATCTCGTAGCGCGAGATCGCCAGGTGCAAACGCGCGATGTATTCGGCAACCTTGTCGGTGACGAACTGCGCCAGTTGCTGGCGTGAACCTTCCAGCAGGTTTTTCCCTGACTCCTCGATGGCGTCGATGATGTAGCGGTGCAGGACCAGTTTCAGGCCTTCGTGATCGCTGTTACCGATCGCTCCGCGTGGCGTCGCGCCAAAGAGTTTTTCTGCGCTCATGAGTGACCTCGCAGACGATCAAACCAGGTGACTTTTGGTTTGCTCAAGCCTTCGGAACGCTTGGCCAAACGTTCGCCGAGGGCGCGCAGGCTCTGGGTGAGTTTCTCTCGCGGCGCCAGTTCGAACAAACTCACGCCCTGGTTTTTCGCGTTCAGGCGCACATCGGGACTGAACGCCAGCACGGCGATGACTTCCAGATTGAAGGTCTTGCCCAGGGTCTCGGCATCCGGCGCAACGTTGCTCAGGTAACGATCGATCAGCAAGCGCCCGTGCTCGAGTTTCATGCCTTTCTCGCGCCACTGGTTGAGCACGGCGAGGTTGCGTCGGCAGTTGAGTACGTTCTGGTCGGTGTACCACAGCAGTTTGTCGCAATGGCTGACGAAGGTGCGCAACGCTTCACTGTCGGCCTGCCCGGTGAGGTTCACGACAATGTGCTGGAAGTGCTGGCGCAGGGCGCTGAGGAGCATGTACAGCTCGGCGGCACTGGTGGATTCCAGCGGCTCGTCGCTGTTGGCGTAAGCAAGAATTCGCAGGCCGTGCTCGGCGCTGGTGAAAGCGCTGTCGATCAGCGTGGCGTCGAGGCGGCGCAAATGACGCAGGGCATCGCCGAAGTGAAACGAACTCTCCAGACCCAACAGCGCCAGACTATCGCCACGCGGCAGACCGAGGTCGAGCAGCAGGGTTTGCTGGCCGCTTTTCTGCACGACCATGGCCATGTGATTGGCGATCAAGGCGCCGTCCGATGCGCCTTGCACACCGTACAGAACGGTGAGGCCGCCGAGCTGCGTGCTGGGGGTAACGGCCGGCAGCCGTTTGCTCAGGCGCCGCACCAGTCCGGCGACTTCGCTGGAACGCGAGCCATAGGCGACAAAATCCCGCGCGCCGGCCCTCATTGCATTGAGCACAAGTTGATTGTCCATGCCGTCGCCGAGAGCAACGATCGCCAGCATCGGCTTGGCTTCCAGCGCACCTTCGATCAGCGCGCTCTGCGCCACGACGTGCTCGCGATCAAGGCCGACGAAGACCAGATTGGCGAACGTTACATCGACCAGTGCGAGCAATTCGTCGAGGCTGCCGGCACCGGCGCTGATGACCTGGCCGAGTGGCGCGAGGGCGCTTTGCAGCCATTCCAGATCGGTGCTGTTGCGGGTGATGGCGAGGAAGGTCTGACTGAGATTCTGGTTCATTGCGACAACCCGCTGCGCTTGTCGAAGTTGCCGTTCTCGAGGAAGAACATGCGATAGAAATTCGGGTCGTAATTGCGCAATTTCTCTCCCGGCAACGACGGCAGTCGCGCGTCCGCCGCCAATGGCTGGACCAGATGCGGGGTGACGATCATCAGCAGTTCGCGCTCTTCGCGCTTGATCTGCGAGCCCTTGAAAAACGCGCCGAGGATGGGAATGTCGCCCAGGCCGGGAAACTTGTTCACCTGCGAGCTGTTGGTGGTGCTGATCAAACCGCTGATGACAAAACTTTCGCCATCACCCAGCGACACGCTGGTGTCGGTCCGGCGGATGGTCAGCGCCGGAACGGTGGTGCCGGCGATGTTCACCGCGTTGGCAAAATCCAGTTCGCTGACCTCCGGGGCGACCTTCAGCGCGATGCGATCGCGGCCGATGATGGTTGGCGTCAGGGTCAGGCGGATGCCGAATTCCTTGTACTCGATCGACACGCTGTCGCTGCCGGAACTGGGCACCGGAATCGGGATTTCCCCGCCGGCCAGGAAGCTCGCACTCTGCCCGTTCAACGCCACCAGACTCGGTCGCGCGAGGGTGTAGGCGAAGCCGCTGGTTTCCAGGGCGTTGATGATCGCCATGGTCTTGCCGCCGACCCAGGAGAAATTGAACAGCGAGTTATCCACCGGCAGGCGCGGCTGCGGCACGCCGTCGATCGGTGGCAGCGTGCCGGGCGAGCCGAACAGGAAATTGCCGCGCGTGCCGATCAGCGACGCCGTGGCTTCCTTGAGTTTGGTGCGGCTGACTTCGACGAAACGGATGTCGGTCTGCACCTGCGACGGCAGGGTCGGATCGTCCGACGGCACGCTGCTGGTCAGCGCCGTGGTCGCCGCGCCCTGGACAAAGACCATGGCTTGTTGCGGCTGCGCCGAGCAGGCCGTCCAGACCATCAGGCTGGTCGCGCCGGGGCCGACGCCCGTGAGCAAAAAGGACGAACCGCCATTGGCATGCACGTCGGCAATTTTTGGGTCGCCCACTGCCAGCCGAGTGATTGCCACCGGTGACTGCATGTCCTGCTGGAAGCCTTCACCGATTTCGATCACCGAGGGCAGGCGCGGCAGTGCCGAGCAGTTGCCCACCGCCGCGAAGGTGCTGTCCATCGTCAATCCCAACAACAGCAAGGCCCGGAGCGCCGGTTTCAATGTCGGTCTGAGTCGACTCTGCATGCACGTGAATCCTTGCGCAGTCATGGGGTTTGTTGGCTGATCTGGTTGCCGCGTATGATTTCCACCGCAGGCCTGGGCGCCGCGCCGGCACTGGCGGTGGCAGGTGCTCTTTGCGCGCTGCCCAGGGCGAGTTGGGTGAACTGGAAAAGCTGACTGTTGGCGCGATCCAGGTGCGCGGGCGATTGCGCTTCGCCGGCCCAATATTTGGCCAGCCGCTGTTCTTCGCTGCTGCGCACCGCGAGGCGCAAGGTGCCGACTTGAGTGGCAAGCATCAGGCGACTGAGCAGTTGTTCCGGCACCGCCAGCACCACGGTGCGTGCGGCGATGCGGCGCTGGTCCTGTTTGAGTTTTTCTTCGGCGCTGAGGTTGGGGGAAGCCGGTTGGCCGTCGTTGGTCAGGCCGTACTGATCACCGACCCCGAGCACGCGCAAAGCCGGAACGGCGATCTGCGCCGACTGCTGCAGATTGCTCGCGTCCTCGCGCAGATACAGCAGCACATCGACGTAATCCCCCGGCAGCAACTGCCCGGCGCCACCGATCACTTCATCGACGGCCACGGTGAGCGCGCGCTCGTCGCGGCGAATCATCCGCGCCAGCGCGCCGCCGGCCTGAAAGCTTTCGTCATTCAGCCAGGTGCCGGCGCTGAGGTGGCGCCAAGGTGTGCGACCGACTGCTTGTTCAATGCTGGTCAGGCTGCCGGCCGGTGCGCTGCGCAGTTTTTCCACGGTCACATCGGCGGCGGTCAACGGCGTGAACGGCGCTACATCGTGGAGCAGCACTACTACCGGTTGGCGGGTCTGGTCTTCGGCAATCGCGACAGTCTGTTCAATGCTGACCGCTGGGGCGACGGGCACCTCGGCGACCGGGGCCGGCTGACGACTGAGCACCAGCCCCCAGTAACCGACAAAAACCGCGCCGAGCAACAGCAATGCGGCTAGGCCCATGGTGACGCGACTGTTCATGACGGCTCTCCCTTTCCTGCTGCACAACCGACGGCATCTGCTTGTGAAGGGCTTACTCATTCGGCAGCTATGAACATGCAACTATTTCGCTATTTCCAAGCTAGCTGATCCAAGCAAAAGCGCCATTAATGACAGGCAAATAACCCACCAAAAGTATGAGTCCTGGCCAATTTACGGCAGGAAGTGGCCGAGACACATTGGCGTTAATGCTTTGTGATTAATGCGTTCTTACAGTTGTTGGGCGAGGGTTTGTTGACAATGCTCAAGTGGCCCGGTGGAACCTTGCCGCGGTGGTGATGTCGGCGCCAGAGGCGCGAAGGAGTGGAGCTATGTTTGGTGTAACTTTCGATTATCTGCTCGCCAGGGCTCGCGCGTTTGCCCGCAGCGAAGAGGGTGCTTCAGCGATTGAGTATGCGATTGTGGTGGCGATGGTGGCAGTTGTTGTCGTCGTGTTCGTGACGCCGATCGGCGCGAAGGTACTCGCGATATTCAACTCGGTACTGACCTCGCTGGGCGGTACAGCGCAAGTGCGTCCGACCACTTGATGGCTATCTCTTCTTCCTGTTCGGTGTCTGTGCGTAAGTGACAGGTGCGCCCAGGCATTGACAGGACCTCCGTTTGCCAGCGTTCGACCATGTCGGCGCGAGGAGAATGTCCATGCTGCTTGATTATTTGCTGACGCGGGTTCGAGCATTTCTGGCTAGCAGTGACGGTGCCTCTGCCATCGAATATGCGATTGTCGTGGCGATGGTTGCCGTGGTGGTTGTGGTGTTTGTGACACCGGTTGGCGCGAAGGTACTGGCGATTTTCAACAGTATCCTGGTGTCGCTCGGTGGCACCGCGCAGACGGCTCCGGTGCAGACGCCCTGATTGAAGTGCCGGTCGCGTCTGGCCAACGGCGCGCTACACTGAGATTTACTTTCAGTATTTCGGGGCTGCCCATGAATTCTCCCTCGCTGCCGCGCCAACAGTTGCTTCTGGTTGACGATGAAGAAGACGCGTTGCTGGAGTTGGCGGAGTTGCTGGAGGGGGAGGGGTTTGTCTGTCATACCGCGACGTCGGTGAAGCTCGCGCTGCATCATCTGACCCGGCATCCGGATATTGCTCTGGTGATTACTGATCTGCGTATGCCGGAGGAGTCGGGCATGTCGTTGATCAGACGGTTGCGTGAGCATACGTCGCGGGCGCATTTGCCGGTGATTGTGATGTCGGGGCATGCGGATATGGAGGATGTCAGCGATATGTTGCGGTTGCAGGTGCTGGATCTGTTTCGCAAGCCGATTTATCACGTCAGGTTGTTGGAGACCCTGGATAATCTGTTTCCCAAGCCTCGGGTTCAGGCTGGGTGAACTCGGCGGCCTTTGGGCCGACCGTGTTCTTGGGGGGTGGGTGAATATCCGTTGCTGCGGGTGTTACGGCTGGCGGTTTCGCCCTTACGGCGACTTACTTTTTTACAAGCGCCTAAAAAAGTAAGCAAAAAACGCTTGCTCCTACGTTCGGCCCTCGCAGGCTCGGGTTCCTTCGCTCCGGGATCGATCCGGGCGCAGCGGCTACGGTTTGCTTCGCTGCACCTCCTTCCGCTGTGTCTGGCTGCGCCAGACGGTCGCTGCGCTCCCACGCCCGGATCAATCCCTCCACTCAGCCTTCCGACGTCGCCGGTGGATCAAGATCAAGAGCACTCGAGCTTGCGCTCATTGTTGAGTGGGGCGGCTTCGCCGCGGGCAGCTGCGCTGCGTTGCTTTTGCTTTTGTGGGAGCGAGCCTGCTCGCGAAGGCGGCCAGCCAGCCGACCTGTTTCTCGCTGATGTACTCGATTCAAACTGTGGGAGCGAGCCTGCTCGCGAAGGCGGCCTGCCAGCCGACCTGTTTCTCGCTGATGTACTCGATTCAAACTGTGGGAGCGAGCTTGCTCGCGAAGGCGGCCTGCCAGCCAACCTGTTTCTCACTGAACGCACCCGATCAAACTGTGGGAGCGAGCCTGCTCGCGAAAGCGGCCTGCCAGCCGACCCATTTCTTCCTGATGTACATCAATCCTGTGGGAGCTGGCTTGCCAGCGAAGGCAGCCTGCCAGCCAACCTGTTTCTCACTGAACGCACCCGATCAAACTGTGGGAGCGAGCCTGCTCGCGATAGCGGCCTGCCAGCCAACCATTTTCTTCCTGACGTACATCAATCCTGTGGGAGCTGGCTTGCCAGCGAAGGCGGCCAGTCAGCCAACAACGCTCTGCCTGACTCACCACCTGCGCAATCAACCTCTTGCTCTTGTCACTCCGGCACAAGCCTGTCCAGTACGCGGTTGACCGCCAGTTCGCCCAGCATGATCACTTGCTGTATTCCCAACAGGGAATTGCGCTGCGGTCCATCGATAAATCCGGCGAGGTCGCTGGCCATGATGCTCGCCGAGGCCAGTGATTCGCAGGCATGGACCAACAGGGTTTCGTTGTCCGCAGCCGGGTCGACGATGAACAGGGTGCTGGGTTTGCGCGGTGCGGCAGGGTCTTTGATGAGGCGGGGGTTGAGGTAGTAATCGATGGCGCGGTCGGCGGCTTCCTTGAGTTTTTGCGCTTCGAGGAGCGGGTCGGCGAAAGTCGGATCGGCAAGGGGTGGATCGGGCGTTATCTTTTTCACGGGCTCAGTCTCCTGATGGAGTAGGGCCGCAACCCGTTCGCGACTAAACGAAAGGGAGGCAGCTGCACGCAGGTTAGTCGACCGATGAGCCACGAAATCGGCGCGCCCGAAGGCGCCCTGCGCACAGCCACCATCAAGTGCAGGTATGCAATACCTGGCTGACAGGAACCTGTGCGTCGTGGACAAGCGGGCGACTAAACCCGACCACTGATGAGCAGTGGCAGACAGACGATAGAACCCGCGCCCCAGGCGCACAAGCCGGCGGATTCTGGCGTAGCCGTAGGCAACGGCGCAAGGATTTGTGGGCTGTTGCGAGGTAACGGGGCGTGTGTTTAAACGGCTGGTTTAAGCGCTGCGATAAATCGGTTGAATAGCCGAACGCTTTCGCGAGCAGGCTCGCTGCCACAGGGACGGCGGTTGTGCTCAGACACCATGAACACCGCCGAATCTGTGGGAGCGAGCCTGCTCGCGAAGGCGGTGCGTCAGTCAAAAAAATCCTGACTGACACACCGCTCGGCCCTTACAACTGGTAACTGAAACTGATGCTGTAGCGAGGCTTGCGATTCAACGTGTCCAGCGCTTCATCGGACATGGCCTTCGCCACTTCCAGGGCGACGTTGTAGTACTTGGCATCGCCGAACCTCAGCCCGACGGCTGTCGATGACAGGTTGTTGGCCTGCACCGGCAGTTGGTTGAACCAGCTGCGCGAGCGGTCGACGACGACGTAGGGTTGCAGGATGCGCACCCAGTTGCCGTCGCGGTTGAAGCTGTAGTTGACCTCGTAGGCCACGCCCCAACCCTTGTCGCCCGAGGCCTGGTCGTCGGGGTAGCCACGGCCGAAGTTTTGCCCGCCGAATACGGCGCGTTCGCTGTCGGGCAAGGTGTCGTCGCTCCAGTACAGCGCCGCCGAGAGCACGCCTTGCCAGTTGTCGAGGAACTTGTCGCTCTGCACGCCGGACAGCCTGACGCGGAAGAAATCCAGGTCGATGTCGTCGTAGTTGGTGTGCGCGCCGAGGCTGTCGAAGCCCTGGTAGACGCCGGCACTGAGGATGCGCAGTTGGCGGGCGTCGGCCTTGCGCCAGTCGCCTTCGAAAGCCAGGGCGCGGACGTCGGTGCGCAGTTCGGTGCTGAAGGGAAAGTTGATGCCGTCGTAGCGCGTCTTGTCGTCGACCGCATACAAGCGCGAGCCGGCGGTCAGCAGTTCGTTGGCGGAGGCGATCAGGGGCGTGCTGAAGCCGATCGAGTAGCGATCGTTCTCGCGGTGGGTACTCAGGCGTCCGCCACCGCCGACCAGCACTTCGGTGTCCGGGTCGGCGCGGTAACGCGAGGCCGAGACGTTGAGTTGGGTGCCTTCGGTATCGAGGAACTGGCTGTAGTCGAGACGGTAGTAATGTTCTTTGTCGTCGCCCGGTGGGAACAGGCCGCTGAGGCTCAACTGTTCGCCCATCGACGTCTGCGAATTGCTGCTGATACCGAGCAACGCCTGCGGGCCGTTGCGGTTGTCTTCGGTGGTGCTCAGGGTGCTGGTGAACGGTTTGCGACTGGCCTGGGCGACCAGTGTGGTCGCGCCATCGGTGGTGCCCGGTGGCGGCACTTGCGCTTGAATGGTGACGCCGGGAATGCGGCTCATCAGCGTGGTGTAGCGCTCGAAGGTCTTGCGCGTCAGCGGGCGTTCGGCCTGGATTTTCGCGGCGAGTTTGTCGAGCAGACTTTTGACCCGGCCGATGTCGCCCTGCATCTGGATATCGCGCACGTAGCCCTCGACCAGTACCACGCGGGCCACGCCATCATCGAAGTTCTGTTGCGGCAGGAACGCGTAGGACAACAGGTAGCCGTCCTGCTGATAGCGACGGGTGATGTTGCGCGTGGCTTCGATCAGTTCGGCAAGGCTGGCCTGGCGGCCGATCAGGGGCTTGTAGATTTCCGCGAGTTCGTTGAGCGGGTAGATCGTGCCGCCTTCGATCTGCACGGTCTTGAGGTTGACCTTGGTTTCCATCAGCAATGGCTGTGCGGCGGTCGCACCCGGGTCCGGCACTTGCAGCGGCGCCGCGCTCGGCCGATAGGCGTCGGCGGGCAGGTTGGGTACGGGGAGGTTGCGGATGGTTTCGTTGCTGTTGAGAAAGCTGGGCAAGGTGTCGGCGAGGGCAGCGGAACTGAGGCTCAGGCACAGCAGGGATGCCAGTACGCGCATAGGACACTCCATGGTCAGAACACAGCACAGGGCAAGTTTTTCCTTAGAAAAAAGGCGGAAGACTCGTGGGAATCTTCCGCCCTCAACCAAGCGTAGGCGCTGTAGGTAAGGCCGTCGAATCGGCCAGGTGCAATTTAGCGTTGAGTGCCGCTCAACGCGCCGGTCAGGCCACCGAGTACCCCGCCCAGACCGCCAGTTGTGCCGCCGGTGGCAGTGCCGCTGTTGACCAGACCACCGACTGCTGCCACGGTGCCGCCGACGTTGGTAACCAGACCGCCGACAGCAGTGGTGACCGGGTTGTTGGTGGCGGCAATCGCTCCGCCGAGATTGCCGACGGCGGCGCCCACCTGATTTGTAAGACCAGCGACCGGAGTGCCGAGACCGGTAGCGGCGCCGACCTGTTGAGTGACAGTGGTGACCGCGCTGGTGACCGGATTGAGGCCCGCACCGACTGCGGCGCCGACACTGGCCAGCGGCGACGTGGTTGCAGTGATCGGTGTGCCCGAGCCGCCAAGTACGGTGTTGATCGACGCAATCGTGGTGCCCAGCCCGCCAGCGGTGACGCCGCCGGCACTGACCACTCCGCTGGTGCTGCCGGCATTCAGGCCGCTGCCAACGTTGACCACCGCACCACCCACGGTTTGCAGCAGGCCGGTACCGCCCAGCCCGCCACCGATGCCACCGATGCCGCCAGTACCCGAGCCAGTGCCATTGGACACCAGGCCGCCCGCTTTGCCGACCGCCGTGCCGGTGTTGCTCAGGGCGCCGCCGAGGGTGTTGGTCAGGGCATTGCCGCCGCCTGCGTCGGTGACTTTGCCGCCAAGGCTGTTCACCGTGCCGCCCACTTTCGAGATCACCCCTTTGAGCGGATCACCTAGGCCGGTGGCATCGCCGAGTTTGTCGGTGGTGCTTTCGACCATGGCGATCACCGGCACCAGGCCGCTGCCGACTTTGTTGGTCAACTGGCTGGTCGGGCCGCTGCTCAGTGAGGTGTTGAGGGTGTCGCCAAGCATGGTGACTTTTTCACCGATGCCATCGACCAGCGGCGCCACCCGGGTGACTACGCCGCCCACGACGGGAACGCTACCGGTCGCGGTGTTCAGTTTGACGCTGAGGTCCGACACGCCGTCGCCAACATCGGAAACCACGCCGCCAACCGAGGCGACGGTGGTGGTCAGGCCATTGGGGTCAGTGGCCAGTTTGCCGATGCCATCAGTGACGCCATCGCCCAAGGTGCTGACCACGTTGCCGGTGGTGTTGGCCACGCTTTGCACGATGCCGCCAGCGACCGGAACAGTGCTCAGCGAATCGCCGATCTGGCCGACGCCATCGCCGACACCGCTGACGGTTTTGCCGACATCCTGAACAAGTGTTGTGGTCACCAGCGAAGGTGCAGCGGGATTGGTCGGGTTGGTGGGATCGGTCGGGTCTGTCGGATTGGTTGGGTTGGTCGGATCGGTGCCACCGCCGGTACCGCCAGTGCCGCCAGTGCCACCAGTGCCTGCGGTATCGCCGCCGGTGCCACCTGTACCGCCGGTGCCGGCAGTATCGCCGCCGGTTCCGCCGCCCGCACCACCGCTGCCATCGGTGCCCGCCGTGCCGTCCGCCGTCGAGCTGCCCGAACTGCTGCGATGACCGCCACCGCCGCTGCTGCAGCCGACGAGGCCGACCGAAAGAATCAGTGCCAACGCGATTGCCGATTTGGACCACATCACTTGAGTTTTCATGATTGAGATTCCTGCACCTGTCACAACGTTACGTTGCCTTCGATGGCTCGCCGATCTGTCGTCGGCGATGCCTCGTCCGTGGCTGTAATCTCAGTCGAGGGCAGGTTTTTCACCATTCTCAAGTTGGTATTAACCCCTTTATATAGAGGGCTCGGCGCTATGCCGAAGGACTAATACCCCGGTAATAAACGGGCAAAAAAAAGCCTTGAAATTCAAGGCTCGGTTTTTTCCAAAGCGGCGGGCAGGGCGCGGAAAAACTTAAGTGATATATACACAATTAACGGGTTTTTCCGCCCCGCCAGATCAGGCGATCGGTTGCCACTGACCGACCATATGTTCCAGGTCGCCGGCACCGATCAGGCGCAACTCACCGCTGGAACCCGCGGCACTGGCCAGCAATGTCACTTCACTGGGCAGGCGCACCGGTTTGCGAAAGTGCACGGCGATTTCCAGGTTGGCTTTGGGCAGGTGATCAGAGAGTGCCGCCAGTGTGCGCGCCTTGTTCCAAAGTCCGTGCGCGATCGCGGTGGGAAACCCGAACAGTTTGGCGCTCGCCGCACTCAGGTGAATCGGGTTGTAGTCGCCGGAGACTTTCGCATACTGGCGACCGATATCGGCCGGCGCAGTCCAGCGCGCCACTTCGAGCAAGTCCTGTGACGGCTGCCATTCCTGAGCCAGCGCTTCGCCCTCGTGTTTTACCCCGCGACAGAGCATCCGGCTTTCGGCTTCCCACAGCGGCCCGAGCTGATCGTCGAGGGTGGTCAACAGATCGAACGTCGCGCCCTTGGCATGCGGTTGCAGATTGTGCACACGCACGCTGACTTGCGCGCGACTGATCGCGCCCATTGGCCGCAACACGCGGATGCGGTTGCTCAGGTGAATCAGCCCCAGCAGCGGGAACGGAAAGTCCCTGGCCGTGAGCAATTGCATCTGCAAGGCGAAGGCGAGGATGTGTGGATAGGTCGGCGGCAGCAGGCCGTCATCGACGAAGCCGCAGACTTTGCGATAGGCCGCCAGTCGTTTGCCGTCGATATCGACCCAGCAGCGCAGGCCGCTGTCGGGCAGTTGCGTACCGGTGATTTTGCGTCGCGTCGCTGCGCGCGAGTACAGCGCGGGCAGACTCGGTTCGCGATCCAGCGTGTGCCATTCAATGCTCATGCTCAGGCCCCCAGAACACTTTGGCCGCAGACCCGCAGCGCTTGGCCGGTGAACGCGCCCGTGCCCGGTTGCGCCAGCCACGCCACGGCTTCGGCGACGTCCTGCGGCAAGCCACCCTGGCCCAGCGAACTCATGCGCCGCCCGGCCTCGCGCAGGCCGAACGGAATGTGCGCAGTCATTTGCGTTTCGATGAAACCGGGGGCCACGGCGTTAATGCTGATGCCGCGTTCCAGCAGCGTCGGCGCCCAGGCCTGGGCCAGACCGATCAGGCCAGCCTTGCTCGCCGCGTAATTGGTCTGCCCGCGATTGCCGGCGATGCCGCTGATCGAGGCAAGCAGGACCACCCGTGCGTTGTCGCGCAGGGTGCCGCTGTCGAGCAGCGCCTTGGTCAGCACTTGCGGCGCGTTGAGGTTGACGGCCAGCACCGCGTCCCAGAATTCCGGGGTCATGTTGGCCAGGGTTTTGTCACGGGTGATGCCGGCGTTGTGCACGAGGATGTCGAGGCCGTCGGGCAGCTGTTCGATCAATTGCGCGGCGGCGTCATCGGCGCAGATATCGAGGGTGATCGACCGGCCGCCGAGGCGCGCGGCGAGGGCCTCAAGGTCGGTCTTGGCTGGCGGTACGTCGAGGAGGATCACCTCGGCGCCATCACGGGCCAGGGTTTCGGCAATCGACGCGCCGATGCCGCGCGCGGCACCGGTGATCAACGCCTTGCGCCCGGCCAGCGGGCGGGTCCAGTCAGTCACCGGTGTGGCGCACGCGGTCAGGCGAATCACTTGGCCGGAAACGAAAGCACTTTTCGGCGAAAGGAAAAATCGCAGCGGGCCTTCCAGTTGATCTTCGGCACCTTCGCCGACGTAGATCAGCTGCAAGGTGCCACCGCCGCGCAGTTCCTTGGCCAGCGAACGCGAAAAGCCTTCAAGTGCTCGCTGCGCACTGGAGGCGAACGGATCACCCAAGGTTTCCGGCGCGCGGCCGAGAATCACCAGGTGCGCGCTATGGTCGAGGTTTTTCATCAATGGCTGGAAGAATTCGCGCAGTTGCTTGAGCTGGTCGGTGTGTTGCAGAGCGCTGGCGTCGAACACGACCGCTTTGATTTTCGGCCCGTGGCCGGGGATCCACGCGGTGGCCAGCGAGGGCTCGGTGCCGTAGCTGTAGATGGCATCGGTCAAGCGGTTGGCAAACCCGCTGATCCGGTCGGCCAGCGGCCCGCCACCGATCAACAGGGCGCCCTCGATCGGCCGCAGACGCCCCGCCTGCCAGCGTTCCAGCCGCACCGGCGACGGCAGGCCCAAGGCCCCGACCAGACGATGGCCGAAGGATGAGTTGGCGAAGTCGATATAGCGGTCAGACATGGAACGCTCTCCAGAAGTTGGGGTTCAAAGTGTGGACTGTCCACGGCAATCAATCGTTCGATCGGCGCAATAAGGCCTACGCTGGTTTAGCAGAGTAGACCACTGACCCTGTGGGAGCGGGCTTGCCCGCGATGGCGGAGTGTCAGCCGTTGAAGGGTTGGAAATGTCGCCCCCATCGCTGGCAAGCCAGCTCCCACAGGTTTCCATGTGAATCCGCAAATTCCACAGGAGTTATCCATGACCCAGCTGCGCCGCGTCGCGATCATCGGCGGTAACCGCATCCCTTTCGCCCGCTCCAACGGGCCGTACGCCACGGCCAGCAATCAGGCGATGCTCACCGCCGCGCTGGAAGGCCTGATCGAACGCTACAACCTGCATGGCCAGCGCATCGGCGAAGTGGTGGCGGGCGCGGTGCTTAAATTGTCACGGGATATGAACCTGACCCGCGAATGCGTGCTCGGCTCGCGCCTGTCACCGATGACGCCGGCCTATGACATTCAGCAAGCCTGCGGCACTGGTCTGGAAGCGGCGTTGCTGGTTGCGAACAAGATCGCCCTCGGCCAGATCGACTGCGGCATTGCCGGCGGCGTCGACACCACCTCCGACGCGCCGATCAGCGTCAGCGAAGGCCTGCGCAGAATTCTTCTGCAGGCCAACCGCGCCAAGAGCACCGGCGACAAACTGAAAACCCTTTTGCAGTTGCGCCCCCAGCACCTGATCCCCGAATTCCCGCGCAACGGCGAGCCACGCACTGGCCTGTCGATGGGCGAGCACTGCGAACTGATGGCGCAGATCTGGAATATTCCCCGCGAAGAACAGGATCAACTGGCCCTCGAAAGCCACCACAAACTCGCCGCTTCCTACAGCGAAGGCTGGCACAACGATCTGATGACGCCGTTCCTCGGCCTGACCCGCGACAACAATCTGCGCCCGGACCTGACCCTGGAAAAACTCGCCACGCTGAAACCGGCCTTCGAGAAAAGCGCCAAGGGCACGCTGACGGCCGGCAATTCCACGCCGCTCACCGATGGCGCTTCGGTGGTGTTGCTGGGAAGTGAGGAATGGGCCAGAGATCGCGGTTTGCCGATCCTTGCTTATCTGCGCGACGGCGAAGCGGCGGCGGTGGATTTCGTCAACGGTGCCGAGGGCCTGCTGATGGCGCCGGTGTATGCCGTGCCACGCTTGCTGGCGCGCAACGGCCTGACCTTGCAGGATTTTGATTACTACGAAATTCACGAAGCCTTCGCCGCGCAGGTCTTGTGCACGCTCAAGGCCTGGGAGGATCCCGAATACTGCAGAACCCGCTTGGGGCTCGACGCGCCCCTGGGTTCGATTGATCGCAGTCGGCTTAACGTCAAAGGCAGTTCGCTGGCGGCGGGGCACCCGTTTGCTGCGACGGGCGGCCGGATTGTCGCGAATCTGGCCAAGCTGCTGGATGCGGCGGGCAAGGGGCGAGGGTTGATTTCGATCTGTGCGGCGGGCGGGCAGGGTGTCACCGCGATTATCGAACGCTAAGCAGTATTCCAATGTGGGAGCGAGCCTGCTCGCGAAGGGGTCGTGTCAGTCGCCATCATTCTCTGCTGACAGACCGCTTTCGCGAGCAGGCTCGCTCCCACGGGGTTTCCGATGCATGTGCATGTCAGATTCTGTCGCAAATGCCCTTGCCGACCGATACCAATCAATGCCACGGTCTCGGCTATGATTCGCCCGGGTCGCTGCGATTGATCCGGCACAGTGTGTGCATCCTCAAGGTTCACAGGTCGGCAACCCCTCCCCGTCGGGCGAGGATTGCCGTATAACGAGTGACATTCGCGTGTTTGGTAATAAAGGACCCACAATAAAAGCTGATGAAGACTCCAAAACGCATTGAACCCCTGATCGAGGACGGTCTGGTCGACGAAGTGCTGCGCCCACTGATGAGTGGCAAAGAGGCAGCTGTTTATGTAGTGCGCTGCGGCAATCAGTTACGTTGCGCCAAGGTCTACAAGGAGGCGAATAAACGCAGTTTCCGCCAGGCGGCCGAGTATCAGGAAGGCCGCAAGGTTCGTAACAGTCGTCAGGCGCGGGCCATGGCGAAGGGGTCCAAGTTCGGTCGCAAAGAGACCGAAGACGCCTGGCAGAACGCTGAAGTGGCGGCGCTTTTCCGTCTGGCCGGCGCCGGTGTGCGAGTGCCCAAACCCTATGACTTCCTCGACGGCGTGCTGTTGATGGAGCTGGTGGCCGACGAATTCGGCGACGCCGCGCCGCGTCTGAACGACGTGGTACTGGAGCCGGATCAGGCGCGCGAGTATCACGCGTTCCTGATTTCGCAGATCGTGCTGATGTTGTGTACCGGTCTGGTGCACGGTGACCTCTCCGAGTTCAACGTGCTGCTGACCCCGACCGGCCCGGTCATCATCGACCTTCCCCAGGCAGTCGACGCTGCGGGTAACAACCACGCGTTCAGCATGCTCGAGCGTGACGTTGGCAACATGGCTTCGTACTTCGGCCGTTTCGCGCCGGAATTGAAGAAGACCAAGTACGCCAAGGAAATGTGGGCGTTGTACGAAGCCGGCACCTTGCACCCGAACAGTGTGCTGACCGGCGAGTTCGACGATCCGGAAGACCTGGCCGATGTTGGCGGGGTGTTGCGCGAAATCGAAGCGGCGCGCCTCGACGAGGAACGCAAGCAAGCCATTCGCGCGGCGGACGACGCGCCGAAAGGCAAACCCGAAGAACCGCCTCCACCGCCGTGGATGCAGTGATCGCGTGATGAAAAGCCCGGCTTCGGCCGGGTTTTTTGTGCCTGCGCACTTTCCGCAAACGCGAGCGTGCCCTTGTAGGAGCTGCCGAAGGCTGCGATCTTTTGCCTTTGCTTCAAGGACAAGATCAAAAGATCGCAGCCTTCGGCAGCTCCTACAAGGACCGTATGTGAGTACCCCACGCAACATCCACCTGATCGTAACCGCCCGGCTGATCTCCGATTTCGGCGCCTTCCTCAACATGGTCGCGCTGGCCACCTACGTCTACCTGCTGAGCAACAATGCCATGAGCGTCGGCATCTTCCTTGCCAGCCGCGTCGGTGGCGGAATTTTCGCCAGCCTGATCGGCACGCGCTTCTACCGGCGCTGGCAGGGCCGCGCGCCGCTGATTGCGTTCGATCTGTTGCGTGCTGCACTGCTGGGGCTGCTGTTGATCACACCGGCGAGTCAGCAGGCATGGCTGTTGCCGTTGATTGCCTTCGGCCTCGGCTTGGGCAATTCGATGTTCGCCATCGGCCTCAACAGCCAGTTGCCGCGTTTGATCGCGCCGGCGCAATTGCTCAAGGCCAATGCCTGGATCACTTCAGCTTCTTCTGCGGCGATGGTCGGCGGCAGTCTGGTGTCGGGGTTGCTGGTGGCTGCTTTTGGTTTCGAAACGGTCTTCGCCCTCAACGCGCTGACCTATGTGCTCGCGGCGCTGCTGATCATGCCGCTGCGTTTCGAAAAAACCGATGTCAGCGAACAACCGGAACGCGGTGAATGGTTTGCGCTGCCGCAGGGCCTGCGTTCAGCGCCTGTGGTCGCGGCCATGCTCGCGGTGACCATGGCCGACACCTTGGGCAGCGCTGCGCACAACGTCGGCTTCCCGATCATTTCGAAACTGCTCACGCCCGAGGCGGCGAGTACGACCTTGGGCCTGGCGCTTGCGGTATGGGCCAGCGGCAAGCTGCTCGGCGCACGCATCGCCAGTCACCTGAAAGGCTCGGAGAACAGCCACCTCGAAAGAAGATTTTTCTGCGGCGTAGCGCTGATGTCCTGCGGTTTCATTCTGATGTTCCAGCAGCACAGCCTCTACGGTCTGCTGCTGTTCGCCTTGCCGGCGGGGCTTGGCGACGGGGTTTCCGAAGTCAGCCTGATGTCACGGCTGCAACGGGAACCTGCGGCGTTGCGCCTGCCGATTTTCAGCGTGCTGACCTTGCTGCAGATGAGCGGTTTCGGCATCGGCATGTTGGTCGCTGCGCCGTTCTATGCGTGGTGGACGCCGGGGGCCGTGGTCATGCTGTTCCACGGCATTCCCCTGGGTACGTTGTGCGTGGTGACGCTGCTGGGGATCAGACGCGAGCGGGTTGCGCGCAGCAGCCCGACGCCAGTTCCTTGAGGATCGGGCAGTCCGGGCGATGGTCGCCGCTGCAATGCTCGACCAGATCCTGCAGGGTGTCGCGCAACTCGCCGAGCTCGCGGATCTTCTGATTCAGCTCGTCGATGTGCTGGCGCGCCAGTGCTTTCACATCGGCGCTGGCGCGCTGGCGATCCTGCCAGAGGGTCAGCAGCTTGCCGACCTCTTCCAGGGAAAAGCCCAGATCCCGCGAGCGCTTGATAAACGCCAGCGTGTGCAGGTCATCGCTGCCGTACACGCGGTAGCCGCTGTCGGTGCGATTGGCCGCTTTGAGCAGGCCGATCGACTCGTAATAACGAATCATTTTTGCACTCAGGCCACTCTGTCGGGCTGCTTGGCCGATGTTCATCGGTGTTCCTCCAGGTCCTTGGGTTTCCAGGTTTTCAACAGTAGCGCATTGCTCACCACGCTGACGCTCGACAGCGCCATCGCCGCACCGGCCAGCACCGGATTGAGGAAGCCGAACACCGCCAGCGGAATGCCGATCAGGTTGTAGACAAAGGCCCAGAACAGGTTCTGGCGAATCTTCGCGTAGGTCTTGCGACTGATCTCCAGCGCCGCCGGCACCAGTCGCGGATCGCCGCGCATCAGGGTGATACCGGCCGCGTGCATGGCGACGTCGGTGCCGCCGCCCATGGCGATGCCGATGTCTGCGGCGGCGAGGGCCGGGGCGTCGTTGATGCCATCGCCGACCATGGCGACCACGCCGGTTTTCTTCAGCTCGGCCACCGTCGCGGCCTTGTCGGCAGGCAGCACTTCGGCGTGGACATTTTGGATGCCCAGAGCCTCGGCCACCACCCGTGCGCTGCCACGATTGTCGCCGGTCAGCAGGTGGCTCTGGATATCCCGCGCGGCGAGTTGTTGCACAGCTTGCAGAGCGCCGGGTTTCAGCGTGTCACCGAAGGCGAACAGACCCAGCACCTTCGGCTGAGGACTTTGTTCGATCAGCCACGACAATGTGCGGCCTTCGCGTTCCCACGCTTCGGCGGATGTGCTCAATTCACCGGCACTCAAGGCGCTTTCGTCGAGCATCCGCCGATTGCCCAGCGCCAGGCGCCGGCCATCCAGCGTGCCGGCGATGCCGCGTCCGGTCAGCGACTGGCTGTCGCTGACATCGGGCACGTTCAAGCCGCGTTCAGCGGCTGCATCCAGCACCGCTTTGGCCAAAGGATGCTCGCTGCCACGCTGCAACGCACCGGCCAAGGTCAGCAGATTATTTTCGTCACCATCGACCGCGCTGAAGTGCGCGATTCGCGGCGTGCCAGAGGTCAGCGTGCCGGTCTTGTCGAACACCACGCTGCTGACTTCATGGGCGCGCTCCAGCGCTTCGGCGTCCTTGATCAGAATGCCGTGGCGCGCGGCGACGCCGGTGCCGGCCATGATCGCCGTCGGAGTGGCGAGGCCGAGGGCGCACGGGCAGGCGATCACCAGCACGGCGACGGCATTGATCACCGCAGTTTCCAGGGGTGCGCCGTACAGCCACCAGCCAATCAGCGTGGCCAGGGCGATCAGCAACACGGTCGGCACGAAAATCTGGCTGACCTTGTCCACCAGTTTCTGGATCGGCGCTTTCGCTGCTTGCGCGTCTTCGACCAGACGAATGATCCGCGCCAGCACGGTTTCCGCGCCGAGCGCCTGGGTGCGCACCAGCAAACGACCCTCGCCGTTGATCGCGCCGCCGGTGACCTTGTCGCCCGGCTGTTTCGGCACTGGCAGGCTTTCGCCACTGATCAGCGCTTCGTCGGCGTGGCTCTGGCCTTCGACGACTTCGCCATCCACCGGGAAGCGTTCGCCGGGTTTGACCAGCACCAGATCGTCGAGGCGCAGGGCGCTGATCGCAACGTCCTGCTCACGCCCGTCGATGACTTGAATCGCGCGCTCCGGCCGCAACGCTTCGAGGGCGCGAATGGCGCTGGCGGTCTGACGTTTGGCGCGGCTTTCGAGATATTTGCCGAGCAATACCAAAGCGATGACCACCGCCGAGGCTTCGAAATACAGATGCGGCATGCGTCCGGCGGCGCTGGCCCATTCATAGACACTCAGGCCATAACCGGCGCTGGTGCCGAGGGCGACGAGCAGGTCCATGTTGCCGGCGCCGGCGCGCACGGCTTTCCACGCCGCGACATAAAAGCGTGCACCGAAGATGAATTGCACGGGGGTGGCGAGGGCGAATTGCGCCCAGGCCGGGAGCATCCAGTGAATGCCGAACGGCTGCAGCAACATCGGCAGCACCAGCGGCACAGCGAGGGCGATCGCGCAGATTAATGCCCAGCGCTCGCGGTGCAGGCGTTTTTGCTGGTCATCGGACTGTGGCCGTTCAGCTTGCCAGACGCTGGCCGAGTAACCGGCCTTGCTCACCGCGTCGAGCAGGGTTTGCGTATCGACCTGGCCGAGCAATTCGAGGTGCGCACGTTCGTTGGCCAGATTGACGCTGACGCTGCTCACGCTTGGGACTTTGCTCAGGGCACGTTCGACGCGACCGACGCAGGACGCGCAGGTCATGCCGTCGATGCTCAATTCGACGGTTTGCCGGGGCACGCTGTAACCGGCGCGCTCCACGGCTTGCATCAGCGCCGGGAGGCTGTCGCCGGGCGCCTGTACCCGGGCCTGTTCGGTGGCGAGGTTGACGCTGACGGCACTGGCGCCGCTGACCTTCCGCAGCGCCCGCTCGACACGCCCGGCGCAACTGGCGCAGGTCATGCCGGCAATCGGCAGATCGAAAGTGGTGGATTCGGACATCGGTCGCGCTCCCTGTAGTGGATGTCTACAGGATCAACCTTGCCATGCGGGCAAGGTCAAGCACCATTCCGCAAGATGTTGATCGTTCCCACGCTTCGCATGGGAATGCCTCCTGTGACGCTCCGCGTCACGCTTCGGGACGCAGAGCGTCCATGGCTGCATTCCCACGCAGAGCGTGGGAATGATCGGCAACGGGTCGGCGCTTGGCTCAGTAACCGAGGCCGGCCGGCTTCAAGTACACGCCTTCGGCATTCATCGCCAGGCGGAACTTCAGCACATCACCGGCATGCAGCACGACTTCCTGCGAGCCCGGTGCGAGCATGCCGGGGTTGCAACCCGGTGCCTGGCCCGGCAGCAGTTTCAAGCGCAGCGAAACCTTGCCCGGCGGCAGGTTGAACGAAGTGCTCTGCTCCTGGAACAGGCGCGCCGAGAGCTGGTCCTGGATGTACACGCCGATTTCGCACGAGGTCGCCACTTCGAGGCGCTCGCGGGAAATGATCAGTACCGCGTAATCCTCGCCGGCGGCTTGCACCTGCGGGACGGCGGCGAAAAGGCTGAGCAAGCCAAACAGGCCCAAAGCTGACCAGCGCATGGCTGAATCTCCTGAATTCCAGTCATAGATGCATGCAGCTTGGCCGAGCGCGGCGCCGAATGCCAGCCCGGCAGTTTTTCGCAGAACTTGACCTTGCCATCGTGGCAAGCTCGAGACTGCCGGCAACCTCACTCAAAGGAGTCTTCCCATGCAAGTGTTCAACGTTCAAGGCATGTCCTGCGGTCATTGCGTCAAAGCCATTACCACTGCGGTGCAGGCGCTGGATCCGGCGGCCAGCGTGCGTGTCGATCTGGCGGCCAAGGAAGTCGGCGTCGAGAGCGCGCTGAGTGCCGACGAGGTGATCGAAGCGATCCGCGAAGAGGGTTATGAGGTGAAGCTCGTCTGAAATTGATCGTTAGCGAGCTATCGGAATGTTCAAGGCGTCCGGGCGCGGCTAGACTGTCGGGCTGCGACTTGCCCACCTGGATGCCTGATGAATTTCCGCACGATTTTGATACTCGGCGCCTTGAGCGCCTTCGGTCCTTTGGCGATCGACTTCTATTTGCCGGCCTTCCCGGCCATGGCGCTGGCGTTCGGCACCGATGAGCAGCATGTCCAGCTGACGCTGGCGGCCTACTTCCTCGGTCTGTCGCTGGGCCAACTGGCGTACGGGCCGATTTCCGATCGTTTCGGCCGGCGGCTTCCGCTGCTCAGCGGTGTCGCCCTGTTTACTCTGGCGTCATTGGCCTGCGCCTACGCGCCGAGCCTGGAATGGCTGATCGGCGCGCGCTTCGTCCAGGCACTCGGTGGTTGTGCGGGCATGGTGATTTCCCGTGCGGTGGTCGCCGACAAGTGCGACGCGGTGGGCTCGGCGAAAGTGTTTTCCCAGTTGATGCTGGTAATGGGCCTGGCGCCGATTCTGGCGCCGATGCTCGGTGGGCTGCTGGTCAATACCACGGGTTGGCAGTCGATCTTTCTGGTCCTCACCGGGTTCAGTGCGGCGGCGGGTCTGGCGGTGGCGTTGGGGCTGCCGGAAAGCATGCCGGCCCACGTGCCGCGCCAGCCGTTGTCCGGTGCGTTGCGCCAGTACGCGCGACTGGTCAAGGATTCGGTCTACCTCGGCCACGCCCTGACCGGTGGCATCGCCATCGCCGGCATGTTCGCTTACATCGCCGGTTCACCGTTTGTGTTCATCAAGCTCTACGGTGTACCCGCCGAGCACTTCGGCTGGCTCTTCGGCACCAACGCGGCGGGGTTCATTCTGGTGGCGCAGGTCAATGCTCGTTTGCTGGCCAAGCGTGGTCCGGCGTTTTTGCTGGTGCGCGCGGTGTGGGTGTACTTCCTCGCCGGGCTGACGTTGCTGGCGGTGAGCGCGATGCGTCCAGAGGCATTGTGGCCGTTACTGATTCCGCTGTTCATCTGCATTGCCAGCCTCGGCTGCATCATTCCCAACGCCTCGGCTTGCGCAATGAACGGTCAGGGCGCCCGCGCCGGCAGTGCATCGGCAATGCTCGGTTGCCTGCAATTCAGCATCGCCGCCGGTGCTGCCGCGTTGGTGGGGTTGTTGCACGATGGCAGCGCCGTGCCGATGGCCATGGTCATCAGCCTGTGTGGTTTGCTGGTGGTGAGCGTCGCGCTGCTCACCCGGCGCTTGCAGAATGCCCGGGCGCTGGCGCAAGCCCAGGTCTGAACGCTCGACTTTGGAAATCAGCCGGCGGCGCGCTGCTGGCTGGGTTCGGGAATCCGGTGGGGCGCGCAGAGTCGCGCTTCGAGGGTGCGAGTGAAGGCCAGAGCCTCGGCTTCACTGCGAAAGGTCACGACGTGCTGGTCCAGACGCACCTGCCATTGGGACTTTGCCACTTCTTTTATCAGGATCTTCATTGCTGACCTCCCTTGCGTAAAAGATGTATCGCAGAGGCTTCGATTGTAGACCCCGATACCCGCGCAATTGTGACAAGGGTCAAGCAACCGACTGACGGCAAAAAGCCCCGCAACCGCTCTGGCATCACGAGTGTTTGCGGGGCTTTATTTTTTTAGAAACCTTCTAAAACAATTTTCCCCTTGGCCTTGCCGCTTTCCAGCAGCTCATGGGCACGGCGCAAGTTGGCCGCGTTGATTACGCCGAAGTGCTCGCCCAAAGTCGTCTTCAAAGTGCCGGCGTCAATCAGCTCGGCAACGCGGTTGAGCAGCTTGTGCTGTTCGATCATGTCCGGCGTTTCGAACAGCGAGCGGGTGTACATGAACTCCCAGTGCAGCGACAGGCTCTTGCGCTTGAGCAGGCTGATGTCGAGGGACTTCGGATCGTCGATCAGCGCCAGCTTGCCTTGCGGCGCGAGGGCTTCGACCAGTTGCGCCAGATGCTGATCGGTCTGGGTCAGGCTGGCGACGTGGGTCACGCTGGCGATGCCGGCGCGTTTCAATTCTTCGCTCAGCGGCTGGCTGTGATCGATGACCAGATCGGCACCGAGTGCGCTGACCCAGTCACGGGTTTGCGCACGGGAGGCAGTGCCGATGACTTTCAGGCCGGTCAATTGCTTGGCCAATTGAGTGAGGATCGAACCCACGCCGCCCGCCGCACCAACGATCAGCAGGCTCTGGCCTTGATCATTGCTGCCTTCGCTGATTTGCAGGCGCTCGAAAAGCAATTCCCACGCAGTGATCGCGGTCAGCGGCAGCGCGGCGGCTTCGGCAAAACCGAGGGACTTGGGCATGTGCCCCACGATGCGCTCATCGACCACGTGCAACTCGCTGTTGCCACCGGCCCGGGCAATCGAACCGGCGTAAAAGACCTTGTCACCGGCCTTGAACAGGGTGACGTCGCTGCCTACAGCCTTGACCACACCGGCAACGTCCCAGCCCAGCACTTTCGCCGCGCCGTTTTCCGGTGCCACGTTCTGCCGCACTTTGGTGTCGACCGGGTTGACCGAGATGGCTTTGACTTCCACCAACAGGTCGCGCGGGCCGGCGACCGGTTCTGGCAGTTCAATGTCTTGCAGGGACTTGGCGTCGCTGATCGGCAGGGACGCGTAATAGGCAATGGCTTTCATGGATGGCTCCGTACAGTTGATAGAAGAAGGATTCAGGCAATTTTGCCGAGGCGTTTGAGCTGGAAGTGTTCGATGGTGTGGCCGGCGCTGGCCTGAAACTTCTGAAAATGCGCGCTGGCGTTGTGCGTCTCAAGAATCTCGTCACTGGCCCACTGTTCGATGACATAAAAAACCTGCGGATCGGCAAGGTCGCGGTGCAGGTCGTACTGGCCACAACCCGGCTCGGCGCGGCTCGGTTCGACGAGGGCACGCAGCGCCTGTTCGAGAACGTCTTGCTGGCCGGATTTAGCGGTCAGGGTGGCGATAGCGGTAAAGGGCTGGGACATGCGTGGACTCCAGAATCGGAATGAATTCGATGGAGGCCATCATTGGCTATTTCTCTGCGCGATAAAACCGGCTAAAAGAGCAGTCTCTTTCAATATTTTTTTGATAATCGAGGCTGCGCATGCTGCGTTTTGATGACTTGCAGTTGTTTGTTCGCGCGGCGGATCTGGGCAGCCTGTCGGCGGCGGCACGGGTGATGGACATGTCTGCGGCGGTGGCCAGCGCGGCGTTGAAGCGCATCGAGCAGCAACTCGGTGCGCGGCTGCTGGCGCGGTCGACCCGCAGCCTGCGCCTGACCGCCGAGGGCGAAGGCTTTCTCGAATATGCCCGCGCCGCCCTGAGCAATCTCGACGAAGGGCGTCGCCTGCTCGCCAGCGGTCAGGATCAGGTCAGCGGAATTCTGCAGCTGTCAGCACCCTCGGACTTCGGCCGCAATCTGCTGCTGCCGTGGCTCGACGCGTTCCAGCGTGAACACCCGAAACTGACGGTGCGCCTGCTGCTTGGCGACCGCATTGCCGACCTGTTCCGGCAGCCGGTGGACATCGCCCTGCGCTACGGCGAGCCGGAAGATTCCAGCCTGATCGCCTTGCCCATCGCGCCACACAATCGCCGCGTGTTGTGCGCATCTCCGGACTATCTGGCCCGGCATGGCGAACCGCGCCAGCTCGAGCAACTGGCCCAGCACAACTGCCTTTTGTACATGCTCGGCAGCCGCGTCCACGACCACTGGAGTTTTCACGATGGCAAGCGCGAAGTCGGCCTGACCGTGAGTGGCGACCGCTTCAGCGATGACGCCGACGTCGTGCGGCTATGGGCGGTGGCCGGTGCCGGTATCGCCTACAAATCCTGGCTCGACGTCGGCGCCGATGTGCTCGCCGGACGCCTCAAAGTGCTGATGCCGGAACTGCTGTGTGAGCGCGCACCGCTGAATCTGTTGTGCGCCCATCGCGCACAATTGAGTAAGCCGGTGAACCTGCTGAGGGAGATGCTCGCCAGCCGATGCGCCGAATTGAGTAGCCAATTTCCCGGTTTCCGCAAAGTTGATCATTAGTCGCAGGCAATTAGAGAAATTTCTGTCAGGAACAATCGCCACCTGCCCAGGCCCAGGCGCAGGACGTCTGGCTTAACCCGCTTATACTAGCGCCCGCCTCATGCCTGCACTGACACCCGGCGCGCAGACCCCGTAACGCGTTGCCGGCTTTTGGTGACGGTTGCTACTTCTGCTGCCAGGTTGTGTGCCGGAGCAGCTGGTGTCGGTGGCATTCCTTGCCACCGATCCCGGGCGATTTTCGCGTGTTGGCCGATGCCCCATAACCGGCCAGGATGTCTCCGAGCGGTAGACGATACGATTCAACAGGGAGTGAACATATGGAACATGCACCGTGCATCAGCCAGATCGCGACATTGCTGGCCGACCCCAAGCGCAGCGCGATGATGTGGGCGTTGATGGATGGCTCGGCGCGGCAAGCCGAAGAGCTGGCGCTGCTGGCCGGGCTCTCGCCGTCGTCGGCCAGTGCGCATCTGGGACGCCTGTCCGCAGGGGGGCTGTTGAACATCGAAATGCGTGGGCGCAAACGCTTCTTTCGCCTGGCGGCACCGGAAATCGGCGCGGCGATCGAAGCACTGGCCAGCGCCACCATTGCCAGCGCGCCACGGCAAATCCCTGATGCGCTGAAACGCACGGCTCCCATGGTCAGACCACAGGCGGCGCCGTCTTCGCTGTTGCGCGCGCGGTTCTGCGACGATCATCTGGGCGGTACTTTGGCGGCCGACCTGTATCAGCGCCTGCTCGATGCCGGCTGGATCGAACAGCTTGAGCAGCGGGTGGTGGTGACGCACAAGGGCTCCACCCGACTGGCCCAGCGCGGAGTGTTCATCCAGGCCCTGGCCCACCGCAACGTGCAGGTCGCCTGCGCCTGCCCGGACTGGAGCGAGCGCCGTCCGCACATGGGCGGCTCACTGGGCGCGGCGCTGTTGCAGTTGTTCATGCAGTCCGGCTGGCTGACCTTGCCCAACGATTCCCGCGCCTTGCAGTTGACCGCCACCGGCCAGCGCGAAATCCACCGCTTTGCCAAGGAAACCGAGCTGGAAACAGCGTTCTAGAGCGTTGCTCGGCGACGAGCTGAAGGCTGACGTCGTCCACGGCTGTGAACAGGTCGCATCCAGTACGACCTCTGAATGACCATCGCGCACACTCGATCCGGGGATTTTCCGGATGGGGGAGCACAACATGAATACACAACGCTTTAGTGCGGCTGAGCGCCTGGAACGGCTGCCGCTCAGCGGTTATCACCGCGTCATTTTCATCATCATTGCCTTGGCGTTTTTCTTCGACTCCATGGATCTGGCGATGATGACTTTCCTGCTCGGTTCGATCAAAGCCGAGTTCGGCCTGAGCAGTGCGCAAGCAGGGCTGCTGGCCAGCTCGAGCTTCTTCGGCATGGTGCTCGGGGCGTCGCTGTCGGGAATGCTCGCCGACCGCTTCGGGCGCAAGCCGGTGTTTCAGTGGAGCATCGTGTTGTGGGGCGTGGCCAGTTACCTGTGTTCGACGGCGCAGACGGTGGAGACGCTGACGCTGTTTCGCATCCTGCTCGGAATTGGCATGGGTATGGAGTTTCCCATCGCACAGTCGATGCTCTCGGAGCTGATTCCAGCACAACGGCGCGGGCGCTACATCGCCCTGATGGACGGCTTCTGGCCGCTGGGTTTTGTCGCGGCGGGCGTGCTCTCGTACTTCCTGCTGCCGCTGATTGGCTGGCGCGATATCTTCCTGGTACTGGCGGTGCCGGCGGTGTTCGTTCTGGCGATCCGCTTTTTCATCCCTGAGTCACCGCGATGGCTGGAACAGGCCGGGCGCGACGCCGACGCGGACAAAGTGTTGAACGGCATTGAAGCGCGGGTGCGTGCTTCGCTGGGCGGTGCGGCGTTACCGGAACCGGTTCGTTTGCCACGCACGGTGACGCCACCGGGTAATTTCTTCTCGGCACTCAAGCAGATCTGGTCGCCGCAATATCGCCAGCGCACGACGATGATCTGGAGTCTGTGGTTCTTCGCATTGTTGGGTTTTTACGGGCTGACTTCCTGGCTCAGCGCATTGCTGCAGCAGTCGGGTTTCGCCGTGACGCAGTCGGTGTATTACACGGTGCTGATCTCGCTCGGCGGGATCCCCGGCTTCCTCATGGCGGCATGGTTGGTCGAGCGTTGGGGGCGTAAACCGGTGTGCATCGTCACCCTGCTCGGCGGCGGGGTGATGGCGTTTCTGTATGGGCAGAGCGCGGTGTTCGGCGGCAACGTCGCGTTGCTGATCGGCACCGGATTGTTGATGCAGTTTTTCCTGTTCGGTATGTGGGCGGTGCTCTACACCTACACCCCGGAGCTGTATCCGACTTCAGCGCGGGCAACCGGCTCGGGATTCGCCTCGGCCATCGGCCGCGTCGGCTCACTGCTCGGGCCTCTGGTGACCGGGCTGGTGTTCCCGATTACCGGGCAGGGCGGGGTGTTCGCGCTGGGCGCAGCGTGCTTCGCGATTGCGGCGGGCGTGGTGTGGCTGTTCGGGATGGAGACGCGGGGCAAGACCCTGGAAGAGCTGACCGAAGCGCAGCTATTCAAATAAACGCAGTACCCTGTGGGAGCGGGCTTGCCCGCGATGGGGCCAGCAAATTCAACATCTATGTTGACTGACAATCCGCTATCGCGGGCAAGCCCGCTCCCACAGGTATTGATGTGATTTTGCAGTTGCTTACGGTTTTACCAACCGCGCATCCAGGCTGTTCTGCGCCAGGCGCTTGGCCTGATCCTGGGTCATCCCCAGATGCTCGTGCAGCGCATGGAAGTTCTCGGTCACGTACCCGCCGAAATACGCCGGGTCATCGGAGTTCACCGTGACCTTCACGCCGCGCTCGAGCATGTCGAGGATGTTGTGCTGCGACATGTGATCGAACACGCAGAGCTTGGTGTTCGACAGCGGGCACACGGTCAGCGGAATCTGCTCGTCGATGATCCGCTGCATCAGGCGCTCGTCTTCGATGGCGCGCACGCCATGGTCGATGCGCTGGATTTTCAGCAGGTCGATGGCTTCCCAGATGTACTCCGGCGGGCCTTCTTCACCGGCGTGGGCGACGGTGAGGAAGCCTTCGTCGCGGGCGCGATCGAAGACGCGTTTGAACTTGCTCGGCGGGTGGCCCATCTCGGAACTGTCGAGCCCGACCGCGACAAACGCATCACGGAACGGCAGCGCCTGATCGAGGGTTTTCTGCGCTTCGTCTTCGCTGAGGTGGCGCAGGAAACTGAGGATCAAACCGCTGCTGATGCCCAGTTGCGTCTCGCCATCCTTGAGCGCGGCGGCGATGCCGTTGAGCACCACTTCGAACGGGATGCCCCGGTCGGTGTGGGTCTGCGGGTCGAAGAACGGTTCGGTGTGAATCACGTTCTGTGCTTTGCAGCGCAGCAGGTAGGCCCAGGTCAGGTCATAGAAGTCCTGCGAGGTGCGCAGCACGTCGGCGCCCTGGTAATACAGATCGAGAAATTCCTGCAGATTGTTGAAGGCGTAGGCCTTGCGCAGGGTTTCGACGTCGCTCCACGGCAGGGCGATCTTGTTGCGTTCGGCTAGGGCGAACAGCAGTTCAGGCTCCAGCGAACCTTCCAGATGCAGGTGCAGTTCGGCTTTGGGCAGGGCGTTGAGCCAGTCGTACATAGTCTTTTCTCATCAGGTGCAATGCCGGCATTCTACAGAGGCTGGCCGCAACAATTGGCAAAACCTGACCGGGTGATCGATCAAACCGCCTCTTGCTCGCGACGATAGGCATAGGTATCGGCGAAGCGCGACAGCAGGAATTGCGCACAGGTGGTGGTCGGATATTTCGCCGGATGCTGTGCGTCCTGGCAACCGGGCAGGCATTCGATGCGCGTGTCCGGGTGCGGTTCGGCGAAGAACGGCATCGAATAGCGATCCACACCCAGCGGGCTGATCACCCGGTGCGGCGTCGAGCGATAACGGTCGTTGCTCCAGCGCGCCATCATGTCGCCGAGGTTGACCACGAACGTGCCGTCAATCGGTGGCGCGTCGATCCATTCACCATTGACGTTCTTCACCTGCAAACCGCCGGCGCTGTCCTGATAGAGCAGGGTGATGCAGCCGTAATCGGTATGGGCGCCGGCACCTTGCTGCTCGGCGGAACTGGCGGTGTGACGCGGCGGATAATGGATCATACGCAACACGCTGACCGGGTCGACAAAGCGCGAATCGAAGAAGTCGCGCTCGATGCCCAGCGCAATGGTCATCGCCCGCAACAGGGTTTGCGCCAGCGCCTGCATGTCGAGGTAATGCTGCTCCATCAGCGTATCCCAGCCGGGTTGCGCCGGATGCCGATTGGGGCCGCGCAAAGGTTTTTCCGCGAGCACCTCGGGATGCTCGTTCGGCAGGTGCAGGCCCATGTCGAAGGTTTCTTTCAGATCGCTGGGTTTGTCCGGATCCAGTTGCTCAGTGGCAATCGCACCGTAGCCGCGATGATGGCGGGTCTGGGTAATGTCGATCTTCAGTTTTTCTGCGGCTGGCAGGGCAAAGAAGCGCTGGGCGTGATCGAGCAGATCGTCGATGCGCTGCGCCGAGATCGGATGGCCCTTGATGTAGAAAAAGCCCCACTCGCGACAGGCTTGGTCGATTTGTTCGGCCACCGCAGGCCAGGCGTTTTCGTCGTCGCCATAGAGCGGGCTGATATCAATGATCGGAAGCTGATCCATACACAATCCTTGAATACGCTGTGTTGCCAATGTGGGAGCGAGCCTGCTCGCGAAGAGGGAGTGTCAGACAACATTTTTGTTAATGACACACCGCTTTCGCGAGCAGGCTCGCTCCCACAGGGTTCTGTGTGGTGAATCGGGGGACTACTTCGGCATCTCGGCCTTCATGCCCTCAACGTAATAATTCATCGAAGCCAGTTCCGCATTGGTCGCGCTCACGCCCGCCGGGATTTTTTCCACACCGGCCTGATCCTTGATCGGCCCGGTAAACGGCTGCAATGCGCCGCTCTTGATGTCGGCGATCAACTGCTCGGCTTCGGCTTTCACCGGCGCCGGCACCAGATCGCTGATCGGCAGTTCCACCGTGCCTTCCTTCAACCCGCCCCAGTAATCCTGAGATTTCCAGGTGTGATCGATCACGCTCTGCGTCGCCTGAATGTAGTGCGGCGCCCAGTCGTTGACGATCGAGGTCAGCACCGCTTTCGGGCCGAAGTGGGCCATGTCCGAGGCGTAGCCCACGGCATACACGCCGCGCCGTTCGGCAGCCTGGATCGGCGCCGGGCTGTCGGTGTGCTGGAACACCACGTCGACGCCTTGATCGATCAGCGCGTTGGCGGCGTCGGCTTCCTTGCCCGGATCAAACCAGGAGTTGACCCACACCACTTTGATTTCGGTGCCAGGGTTGTACTTGTTCAGGGCCAACTGGATGGCGTTGATGTCGCGGATCACTTCCGGAATCGGGAACGAGGCGACATAGCCGATCTTCTTGGTCTTGGTCATCTTCGCCGCGAGGAAACCGCCGACGTAACGGCCCTCGTAAGTGCGCGCCAGGTAAGTGCCGAGGTTCTTGTCCTGCTTGTAGCCTGTGGCGTGTTCGAAAGTGACCTTGGGGAATTGCTTGGCGACTTTCACTGTCGGGTTCATGTAGCCGAAAGACGTGGTGAAGATCAGGTCATATTTGTCCTTGGCCATGTTGCGGATCACCCGCTCGGCGTCGGCGCCCTCGGCGACGTTTTCCACGTAGTTAGTGGTGATCTGCGTGCCGAGTTTTTCCGCCAGGGCCTTGCGCCCCTGTTCGTGCTGATACGTCCAGCCGTGGTCACCGATCGGGCCGATGTAGACGAAACCGACCTTCAGCGGATCGGCAGCGCTGGCGCTCAGGCTGATTCCCAGACCGATGGCGGCGTACAGCAGTTTGTGCAACGGACGTATTGGCATGAACCCGAACTCCATTTTGTTGTGTGTGCTCAGGGCCAATGCAAATTGCTGACCAACAGGACAACAAACGCATTCGAAAACGCGGCGCGGCCTTCGCGAGCAGGCTCGCTCCCACAGGGGACGCATTTGAATGTGGGAGCGAGCCTGCTCGCGAAGAGGCCGGCAAGGCCAATAAAAGTGCATGCCTGAATCCAGCTGCCATCGCGTGGTGCGCAAAGATGTAACGAAACGTTAGCGGCGCGCGGCAGTCAGTAGCTTCATCAGCTCTTTTCGGCAAAAGGCCCGTCATGCTCTCGATCCTCAAACAAGAAAGCTTCCTGCTGCTGGCAGTCCTTGCCGCGTGCGTCGCTTATCCACTGGAACACTGGCTGCTGCACAGCGGCCAGATCGTCGCGCTGGGCGGCGGTCTGCTGCTGATCGCCTTTATCGTCGCCGCTTCGATGCGCGTCGCTCATCACGCCGAACTGCTCGCGGAAAAGGTCGGCGATCCCTACGGCACGATGATCCTCACGCTCTCGGCGGTGCTGGTCGAAGTGGTGATTCTGGCGATCATGATGAGCAACGAAGCCTCGGCAACGCTGGTGCGCGACACGATTTATTCAGCGGTCATGCTCGACATCAACGGCATCCTCGGCCTCGCCGCTTTGATGGGCGGGATCAAACACGGCGAACAGTCCTACAACGACGATTCGGCGCGCAGTTACAGCGTGATGATCCTCACTGCGATGGGGGTGTCGATGGTGGTCCCGGAGTTTATTCCCGAGGCCAACTGGAAGATGTATTCGGCGTTCACCATCGGCGCGATGATGGTGCTCTACGCGCTGTTCCTGCGCATGCAGGTCGGCCCGCACAGCTACTTTTTCAGCTACAGCTACCCGGACAAACGTCGCAAGAAGGAGCCGGTCGAGCAGGAGCCGAAGCCGGTCAGCCTGGCGCTGTCGATCGGCATTCTGGTGTCGGGGGTGGTGATCATCGGCGCACTGGCCGAGGTGATGTCCAAGACCCTCGATCTGGGCCTGGAAGGCACGGGTGCACCGCCAGTGATCACGGCGATTCTGGTGGCAGCGATTTCCGCCGCGCCGGAGATTCTCACCGCATTACGAGCGGCGCTCGCCAATCGCATGCAGTCGGTGGTCAACATTGCGATGGGCGCGTCACTGTCGACGGTGATTCTGACCGTACCGGTGATGGAAGCGATGGCGCTGTACACCGGCCAGCCGTTTCAAATGGCGATGACCCCGGTGCAAACGGTGATGATCTTCATCACCCTGATCGTCAGCGCGATCAACCTCAATGACGGCGAAACCAACGCCATTGAGGGCATGACGCACTTTGTGCTGTTTGCCACGTTCATCATGCTGTCCCTACTGGGCCTTTAGGGCTGGCAGATACCCATGTGGGAGCGAGCCTGCTCGCGAAAACGGTGTGTCATCCAACAAACATGTTGTCTGACACTCCCTCTTCGCGAGCAGGCTCGCTCCCACAGTTTTGAACGGCGGTGAGTCAGGTACCGGCGATCAGTTGGCGAGCGGCTTGGCTGTGATCGGCGATCAAACCTTTCAGGTCCAACCCCTCAACCTGACCATCAACCACACGCCACTTGCCGCCAATCATCACCCGATCCGCCCGATCCGCGCCGCACAACAACAGCGCCGAAATCGGATCATGGCTACCGGAGAAGCGCAGTTCATCGAGCTTGAACAATGCCAGATCCGCCTGTTTGCCCACGGCAATTTCGCCGATGTCGCTGCGACCGAGCAGGCTCGCCGAACCCTTGGTCGCCCAGCCCAGCACGCGCTCGGGGGTGATCTTTTCGGCGCCGTAGCGCAGGCGCTGGATGTACAGGGCCTGACGCGCTTCGAGGATCATGTTCGAGGCATCGTTGGACGCCGAACCGTCAACGCCAAGACCGAACAGCGCGCCGGCGTCGGTCAGCTCGATGCTCGGGCAGATGCCGGACGCCAGGCGCATGTTCGAGCTTGGGCAGTGGCAGATGCCGGTACCGGCCTGGCCGAGGCGGGCGATTTCGTCGGGGTTGAAATGGATGCCGTGGGCCAGCCAGGTACGCGGGCCGAGCCAGCCGACGCTGTCCAGATAATCGACGGTGCGCAGACCGAAGCGTTGCAGGCAGAAGTCTTCTTCATCGAGGGTTTCAGCGAGGTGGGTGTGCAGACGCACATCGAGTTTGTTCGCCAGATCAGCACTGGCCGACATGATTTCCGGGGTCACCGAAAATGGCGAACATGGCGCCAGGGCGATCTGGATCTGCGCGCCGTCGCCACGCTCGTGGTACTCGTGAATCAGCCGCTGGCTGTCGTCGAGAATCACCTGACCTTCCTGCACCGTTTGTTGCGGAGGCAGGCCGCCATCCTTCTCGCCAAGGCTCATCGAGCCGCGCGTGAGCATGGCGCGCATGCCCAGTTCACGCACCGTTTCGACCTGCACGTCGATGGCGTTTTCCAGACCATCCGGGAACAGATAGTGATGGTCGGCAGCGGTGGTGCAACCTGAGAGCAGCAATTCGGCCAGCGCCACTTTGGTGGCGAGGGCGAGTTTTTCCGGGGTCAGCCGCGCCCATACCGGGTACAGGGTTTTCAGCCACGGGAACAGCGGCTGATTGACTACCGGCGCCCAGGCGCGGGTCAGGGTTTGATAGAAGTGATGGTGAGTGTTGATCAGGCCCGGCAGGATCACATGCTCGCGGGCATCGAACACTTCATTGCAGGGCGCCGACGGCTGCTGACCGGCAGCGAGGACTTCGACGATGACACCGTCTTGCACGACAAGGCCGCCACGGGCATCAAGCTCGTTGGAGGTGAAAATGGCGAGGGGATTTTTTAACCAGGTACGGGTCGCAGGCATTGTGGCCGGCTCCTCTGAAAGTTGGGTTCAGGGTTGCCAGCTCAGTGTTGCCCTGTCTGCTGATCCAGGGTCGCCGCGAAGGACGAGGCGCGCAGTTTCAAACAAATCGCCGCGCCGGGCAAGCGCCACCCGACCATTCACCATCACTCCCTGTGGGAGCGAGCCTGCTCGCGAAGGCGTCATGTCAGTCGATACAGATTTACCTGACAGATCGTATTCGCGAGCAGGCTCGCTCCCACATCGGGATTTTCAGTGCTTACCAGGTAATCGTTTCACCCTTGTAATTGACGAAGTGATGCCCGCCCTTGCCGGCAAACGCATTGACCTGATCAATCAGCCCGCGGGTACTGGTCTCGACATCGAGATCGGCACCTTCGCCGCCCATGTCGGTCTTCACCCAGCCCGGGTGCAGCGAAAGTACGGTCAGTTTCTGCTCGCCCAGTTGCGTGACGAAACTGTTGGTCATCGAATTCAGCGCCGCCTTGCTCGCCTTGTACAGCGCCAGTTCCGGCGCGTCGGGCATGGTCACGCTGCCGAGTACCGAACTCATGAACGCCAGCACGCCGCTGCCGTCGCGGATCTGCCCGACGAAACGCTGGGCCAGATTGATCGGCGCCACCGCGTTGGTGAAAAACAGTTGCCCGACCTCGGCCAGTGTCGCGCCGCCCGGCGTCTGCACGTCCGGGCCTTTGACCCCGGCGTTGACGAACAACAGATCGAAGGTTTCGCCCTTGAGTTTCTGGCTCAGAGCGATCACCGCTTGCTGATCGTCCATGTCGAGCTTCTCGATGCGCACGTCACCCAGCGCTTGCAGCGCCTCGGCCTTCTGCGGATTGCGCACCGTCGCGGTCACTTGCCAGCCATCGCCCAGCAGGGTCTTCACCAGACCGAGGCCCAAGCCGCGGGAGGCGCCGATGATCAGTGCGTTTTTTGCCTGAGACATGATGGGTTTCCTTGAAAGTCAGCATTCAGGATTCAATGGACACGCCTGACCGCGCCACAGTTGCAGCGCTTGGCGAAAACAGGCTTTGACCCCGGAGCATACTCCAGGCCTCTTGAGTTTCTCGAGGGTGTTTGATCAGAAACAATCATGAGGCGTGGTTCAAGTGTTGCCTGTGCGGACGCTTTCGCGAGCAGGCTCGCTCCCACATTTGCCCGTGTTCACTCAGATCCCCTGTGGGAGCGAGCCTGCTCGCGAAGAGGCCCGCTCTGACAACGATCAGTGCCCCGATTGCCACGGCTGCCCCAACGAAACCGGCGCATACAACCGAGTGCGCACGGCATCGCGGGACAGCAGCACCAGCACCAAAATCGTCGCCACATACGGCAGCATCGCCAGCAGGCTCGAAGGAATCGCCAGTCCCAATCCCTGTGCCACCAAGTGCAGGATGCTGGCGAGGCCGAACAGATACGCCCCAAGCAATAACCGCCACACCCGCCAACTGGCAAACACCACCAGCGCCAGAGCGATCCAGCCGCGCCCTGCGGTCATGTTCTCTGCCCACATCGGTGTGTACGCCAGCGACAGATAAGCCCCGGCCAGCCCGGCCATTGCTCCGCCGAACAACACCGCCAAGGTGCGTACGGTCAGCACCGGCAAGCCCATGGCGCTGGCCGCATCCGGGTTTTCACCGACCGCTTGAATGATCAGGCCGACACGACTTTTGATGATCACCCACGCCACCAGCGCAAACAGCGCGAACGACAGATACACCAGCAGATCCTGGGCAAACAGCATCCGCCCGATCAGCGGGATCTCACTCAGATACGGAATCGCCAAAGGCTCGAAACCTGCCAGCGGCTTACCCACCCAGGCCGCGCCGACAAATGTCGACAGGCCCACGCCGAAGATCGTCAGCGCCAGCCCGGTGGCGACCTGATTGGCGTTGAACACCAGCGCGACCAGGGCAAACAGTGACGACAACAACATCCCGGCCAACATCGCCAGCAGCACACCCAGCCACAGGTTGCCGCTGTTCAGCGCGACGATAAAACCGATCACCGCACCGAACAGCATCATGCCTTCCTGGCCAAGGTTGAGGACGCCGCTTTTCTCGCAGATCAACTCACCCAATGCCACCAGCAACAGCGGCGTGCCGCAGCGGACCATCGCGTAGAAAATATTGCTCAACAGATCGATATCCATCACAGCGCTCCGGCGGTTACGGCAGGGGTCGAGGCGCGCCGGGTCCAGCGCAGTTTCAGGCGTGGCCGATAGAGAATCAGCACGTCACAGGCGAGCAGGAAAAACAGCATCATGCCCTGGAACAATTGGGTGATCGCTTGCGGCAGATTGAGCGACATCTGCGCGCTCTCGCCGCCGATGTACAGCAGCGCCATGAGCAGACTGGAGAACAGAATGCCAAGCGGATTCAACCGTCCGAGGAACGCCACGGTGATCGCCGCGTAGCCATAGCCCGGCGACACCTGCGGCACCAGTTGGCCGATCGGCCCGGTCACTTCGCAGACCCCGGCGAGCCCGGCCAGACCACCGCTGATCAACAGCGCCAGCCAGATCAGGCGCTTCTCGCGAAAGCCGACAAAACCTGCCGCACGTTTGTCCAACCCGAGCACTTTGATCTGGAAGCCGATAAAGCTTTTCTGCAACAACACCCACACCGCAACCAGCGCGAGCAGGGCGAAATACACGCCGGCATGCACGCGGCCGTCCTCCAGCAGCAGCGGCAAGCGACTGGCGTCGCCGAACATCGCTGACTCGGGAAAATTGAAGCCCGCCGGATCCTTCAACGGCCCGTGCACGCAGAACAGCAGCAGGTTCAACGCGATGTAATTGAGCATGATGCTGGTAAGGATTTCGTTGGCGTTGAAGCGCGTGCGCAGCCATGCGGTGAGCCCGGCCCATGCGGCGCCGGCCAGCGTGCCGGTCAGCAGAATCAGCACCAGCGCCCAGCGACTTTGCATGTCGATAACGTTCACTGCCAGAGCACTGCCGGCCAAGGCGCCAAGTAGAAGTTGGCCTTCGGCGCCGATGTTCCAGATCCGCGCCTGATAGGCCACGGCCAGGCCGAGTGCGCAGAGCAGAATCGGCAGCGCCTTGACCAGCAATTCAGACACGCCATACAAATCGCTGACCGGTGCGATCAGCAGTGTGTGCAAGGTTTGCAGTGGGTCGTGGCCCAGCGCGATGAACAACAGCGAGCCGCAGACGAGGGTCAGGGCCGCCGCCAATAATGGCGAGCACCACAGCATCAGGCGCGATTGCTGACCACGGGGTTCGAGGGAAAGCAGCATGTTGAAACTCCGTTAAACCGAAGCGGCGCGAGGTGAGTGATCGAACTGGCCGGCCATCCACGCGCCGACATCGCTCAGTTGTGTAGCGCTGGTGTCTTGCAGCGCCGAGAGACGCCCGCCGCACAGCGCGCCGAGGCGATCGCTGATCTGGAACAGCTCATCGAGGTCTTCGGAAATCACCAGAATCGCCGCGCCGGCATCGCGCAGGGCGATCAAGGCGCGATGAATGGTGGCGGCGGCACCGACGTCGACGCCCCAGGTCGGGTGCGCGGCGATCAGCAGTTTCGGTTGCTGAAGAATTTCCCGGCCGAGGATGAATTTCTGCAAGTTGCCGCCGGACAGGCTGCGCGCAGCGGTTTGCGTGTCCGGGGTCTTCACGCCGAAACGCTGGATGATCTGCTGCGCGAGGGCTTCGACTTTGCTTCGTTGAATCAACCCGTGGCTCACCAGTCCTTGCTGGAAAGCACTGAGCAGGGCGTTATCGGCCAGACTTAACTCCGGCACCGCGCCGTGGCCAAGGCGTTCGGCCGGCACGAAGGCCAGACCGAGTTTGCGCCGCGCATCCGGGCGCAGATCGGCAACGTTTTTCTCTGCGAAGCGAAGGGTCGCCGCCTGCGCACGAGGCAAGGGCTGCTCGCCGCTGAGCAGGGCGAGCAATTCATCCTGACCATTGCCCGCGACCCCGGCGATGCCGACGATTTCACCGCTGCGCACTTGCAGGTCGATGTCGGTCAGCGAGCAGCCGAACGGATCCGGGTTGTGCCAGCTCAAACCCTGCACCTGCAGAAATGCCGCGCCACCGCTGACCTTCGGATACTCGCCAATCAAAGCCGCCGCTTCACCGACCATCATTTGCGCCAGTTGCTGGTCCGAACATTCGGCGGGCTCGCAATGCCCGGCAACCCGACCGCCGCGCAGCACCGTGGCGCTGTGGCACAAGGCGCGCACTTCACCGAGCTTGTGGCTGATAAACAGAATGCTGCAGCCCTCGGCGGCAAGGCGCCGCAGGGTGATGAACAATTCGTCGGCCTCTTGCGGCGTCAGCACTGAGGTCGGCTCGTCGAGAATCAACAGGCGGATGTCCTGCATCAGGCAACGGATGATTTCCACCCGCTGGCGCTCGCCAATCGACAGGCTGTGGACAAGTCGCTCCGGTTCCAGGGCCATGCCATAACGCCGTGATACTTCGCGGATCTTCGGCTCCAGTTGCTTCGGCGTGCCGGCCGCCGCGCCCATCGCCAGGGCAATGTTCTGCGCCACGCTGAGGGTTTCGAACAGCGAGAAATGCTGGAACACCATGCCAATGCCCAACTGCCGCGCCTGCGCCGGATTGCGCATCTGCACGCGCTGCCCCTCCCAGAGCATTTCACCGCTGTCGCACTGGGTGACTCCGTAAATGATCTTCATCAACGTACTTTTGCCCGCGCCGTTTTCACCGAGCAGGGCATGGATTTCACCCGGCGCGATGCTCAGGTCGATGGCGTCGTTGGCCAGACAACCGGGGTAGCGTTTGCTGATCTGGCGCAGTTGCAGGCGCGGTGGGGAAGGGGCGATGGACATGACAGGCTCGACTGACTTGGAGTTGTGCCTGTGGATAAAGCAATTTCCTGGCCATTGAGTCAGGAACGCTTGCGGAGCCAGTGCGCAAGTGCCGACAGCAGCGCATCGGCGGGCATTTTGTCTTTCTCTCGAGCACCAATTCAGCGCAAAGCCATTGAACAGGCTCCAGTTTTGCCCGCTTGCAGTTGGTTAAAAAACGAGCAACTGCCTGGGAGCCAGACAGATCCAGCGGCTGCGGCGGTCATGAACGGCTTATCCACAGGTTGCTCCACAGTAATTGTGCGCAAGCGCCGAGGGTGGGCATAAGCACTGCGATGCTTTGTTCTAATGGTGATAAACAAAGGTAACTGTTTGTTTTTAGGCTGGATTTCCCTTTTGTCGGGTCAATTGAACGAAAATTGAACAAATCGCGCAAAGCCGCATGACAGAAGGGTTACAGCGGTATGTGCTCAGGTTATCCACAGTCGGGTGCACAGCCGATGTGGGCAAGTCGCCAATTGGGAAATGCCCTAAAAGATCGCAGCGTTCCGCAGCTCCTACAATTGGACTGCGATCCCCCAAGGAGCTGCCGAAGGCTGCGATCTTTTGATCTTCCACTCTCAACGCTGCAACAAAATCCGCCCACGGCTCAGATCCGCCAACTGACTTTGCAGCACTTCGATCTGCGCTTTTCCTACCGCCAATTTCAACTCAACCCCATTGGCCGTGAAGATTTCCTCCACCACCAATCCACCGAGATCCGCCACGCGCAACTTCACCAGCGCCAACTCGGCAAATCCGCAGGCGCAACTCAGCGACACGCGGTTGATCAGCTCGATTTTTTCCGCCGCTTGCAGGCACTTGTTGGCGCCACCGCCATAGGCCCGGGCCAAACCGCCGGTGCCCAGTTGAATGCCGCCGTACCAGCGAATCACCAGCACCGCGACCTGATCGCAATCCTGAGCTTCTATCGCCGCCAGAATGGGGCGCCCGGCCGTGCCGCCCGGCTCGCCGTCGTCAGTGCTGCGGTATTGCGCGCCGAGTTTCCACGCCCAGCAATTGTGCGTGGCATTCAAATCGCTGTGCTGCTCGAAAAACGCCTGCGCATCGGCGGGGCTGCTGATCGGCGTCGCCAGAGTGATGAAACGGCTTTTGCGAATCTCTTCGCGGTACTCGCAAAAACCGCTGAGGGTGAAAGGCATAAACGTCTTATAGAGAAGGAGTGAGGCCGCAGCCTTTGAGAATGATGCGGATCAGGTTGTTGCCGGCGTCTTCCATGTCCTGCTTGGTCAACTTGCTGCGCCCGGTGACGCGGCAGATCTGCGTGGCGAAGTCGGCATAATGCTGAGTGCTGCCCCACAGCAGGAAAATCAGGTGCACCGGGTCGACCGGGTCCATCTTGCCCGCATCGATCCACGCCTGAAACACCGCCGCGCGCCCGGTGAACCAGGTGCGGTAATCCTGATTGAAATATTCGCTCAGGCATTCGCCGCCGCTGATCACTTCCATGGCGAAGATTCGCGAAGCCTGTGGCTGGCGCCGCGAGAATTCCATCTTCGCGCGGATGTAGCGGGTCAGCGCTTCGGCCGGGTCGTCCTCGGCAGTGAGGGTGTTGAAGGTGCTGTCCCACAACTCGATGATGTTGCTCAGCACCGCCACATACAAACCGAGCTTGTTGGTGAAGTAGTAATGCAGGTTGGCCTTGGGCAGCCCGGCATTCTGCGCGATGGTGTTCATGCTGGTGCCTTTGAACCCGTGACGGGCGAACTCGTCTTCGGCGGCTTTGAGAATGGTCTCTTCGTTCTTCTGACGAATGCGGCTGGCGGGTTTGCCGCCGTGGGCTGGGACTTCAAAGGTCATAGGCACTTCCGGGATTGTCTGTGGGTGCAACCAGTTGCGTTGATAGCGCACCCACAGGCATCCGACAAGTCCTGGCGCGGAAAAACAGTTACGCCTGTTCGATCTTGTTCAATGACGCGGGGCTTTTTGTCTCAGCAGTTTTGCCTTCCGGCAACAACAGACACAGGACGATTGCCGTCAGCCCGCCGCTGGTGATCGCCGAGTCGAACAGGTTCTGCACCAGTTTCGGCAGCAGGTGCAGCAGGTTCGGTTGCGCGGCGATGCCGAGGCCGACGCCGAAAGAAGTGGCGATGATCAACATGCTGCGCCGGTCCAGCGGCGACTGCGCGAGAATGCGCACGCCCGCCGCCGCCACAGCGCCGAACATCACCAGCGTTGCGCCGCCCAGCACCGGTTTCGGGATTTGTTGCAGCACCGCACCGATCATCGGGAACAGGCCGAGGCAGAACAGGATCGCGCCGATGTACAGACCGACGTAGCGGCTGGCAACGCCGGTCAATTGGATCACGCCGTTGTTCTGCGCGAACGTTGTGTTGGGGAAGGCGCTGAAGGTCGCCGCGATCATGCAGCTCACACCGTCACCGAGCACGCCACCGCGCAAGCGGCTTATATAAGAAGGGCCGCTGATCGGTTGGCGAGCAAGCATGCAATTGGCGGTGAGGTCGCCGACGGTTTCGATGGTGCTGATCAGGTAAATCAGCGCGACCGGCAGGAAAGCGGTCCAGTCGAAGTTGAATCCGAACTTGAATGGCGTAGGAAAACTCACCAGTGGCAAGTCAGGCAACGGCTGCGGGACCAGTTTCCCGCTGAACCACGCCGCGAGGCTGCCGAGCACCAGTCCGATGATGATCGCCGACAGTCGCACCCACGGCGTATTCGAGCGGTTGAGCAGAATGATTGTCAGCAGCACGAACACGCCCAAGGCCAGATTGCCCGGCGCGCCGAAGTCCGGCGCGTTGAAGCCGCCACCCAGATCGGTGATGCCGACCTTGATCAGGCTGATGCCGATCAGCGTGATGACGATGCCGGTCACCAGCGGTGTCACCACGCGGCGCAACTGACCGATGAAGCGGCTGAGCACGATCTGCACGATTGCGCCGAAAAAGCACACGCCGAAAATCATCGCCAGAATATCTTCCGGGCTGCCGCCGCGCTGCTTGACCAGAAACCCGGCCGACAGCACCGCACCGAGAAACGCGAAACTGGTGCCTTGCAGACAGATCATCCCCGCGCCAATGCCGAACGGTCGCCGCGCCTGGATAAAAGTGCCGACGCCCGAGACCATCAGCGCCATGCTGATCAGGTACGGCAGATGCGCGGTCAGCCCGAGCGCCGAACCAATCACCAGCGGCGGGGTGATGATGCCGACGAAACTGGCGAGCACGTGTTGCAGTGCGGCGAGAATGGCGGCGAGTGGTTTGGGGCGGTCGTTGAGGCCGTAGATCAGTTCACTGGACGAGTCGGAATCTGGCTGCATGGCTTTGGCTTCTTGAAGGAGAGTTATCTCTTCTGTGCAAAAACCTGTCCACTTGCTCAGGTTATTTCTGGATTCTGTCGATGAGGCCCAGCCGGGCTGGGCTCTGCGCGCTTATCTATCGCGTCGCGGCCAGACTCTCGAGGAAACTTTCCAGCACCAAATGAGGGCGCCGCCCCTTGCGCGTGACCGATGCCAGACTCAAATCGTAAAAACGCGTGCCGGCCTTGAGCGCACGCAAGCGCCCCTGCTGCACCCAAAGATTGGCGTAGTGATCCGGCAGGTAACCGATGTAGCGTCCGGTCAGAATCAGAAACGCCATGCCTTCACGGTCAGAGGCACTGGCGGTGCAGTTGAGCGCCTGATAATGCGCCTGAATCTCCGCCGGCAAACGAAAGGTCGGCGCAATCGCGTCCTGACTGTCGAGGCGTTGATCATCGAGTTGCTTGTCGTCGACATAAAACAGCGGATGACCCACCGCGCAATACAGCAGCGAACGCTCGCTGTACAACGGCTGATATTCCAGTCCCGACAAGGCGCTGGCCTGCGGCACCACGCCGACATGCAGACGCCCGTCGAGTACGCCTTGCTCGACTTCATTCGGCGCAATCATGCGGATCTGAATCTGCACATCCGGCCCGCGCTCCTTCAATTGCGCGAGGGCGTGGGTGATGCGCATGTGCGGCAGGGTGACCAGATTGTCGGTCAGGCCGATGATCAGCTCGCCGCGCAGGTGTTGGTGCAGACCGTTGACCTCAGTGCGGAAGCTTTCCAGCGCACTCAACAATTGCAGCGCTGATTGATACACCTCACGGCCTTCCTCGGTCAGGGAAAATCCGGCCCGGCCGCGCTGGCACAAGCGCAAGCCGAGGCGCTGTTCCAGATCGCTCATCTGCTGGCTGATCGCCGAGCGGCCGATGCCAAGCACGGTTTCCGCTGCGGAGAAGCCGCCACACTCCACGACACTGCGAAAAATCCGCAGCAGGCGTATATCAAAATCACTGACCTGGGCCAATGGATCGGCGCGGCGGCTGCTCATTTTTTGTTCTCTTTGTTTAGCGATGATCTAACTGAAGGTTAGAAGAGTTGGATTTCACCGACTTTATCGCCGTGGCAATTTAGCTGCAACAACGCTTTCCATCTCCCTGACGCTTATGCCCTGCGAGGTTTTGCCCGATGAACATGCCTGAAAACGCGCCGTCGCCACTGGCCAGCCAACTGAAGCTGGACGCGCACTGGATGCCGTACACCGCCAACCGCAACTTTCAGCGCGACCCGCGTCTGATCGTCGGCGCTGAAGGCAGCTGGCTGTTCGATGACAAGGGCCGCAAGATCTACGACTCGCTGTCCGGTCTGTGGACCTGCGGCGCCGGGCACACCCGCAAGGAAATTCAGGAAGCCGTTGCGAAACAGCTGGGCACTCTCGATTACTCGCCGGGTTTCCAGTACGGCCATCCCTTGTCGTTCCAACTGGCAGAGAAAATCACTGAACTGACCCCGGGCAATCTGAACCACGTGTTCTTCACCGACTCTGGTTCCGAGTGCGCCGATACTGCGGTGAAAATGGTCCGTGCCTACTGGCGCCTGAAAGGCCAGGCGACCAAGACCAAAATGATCGGCCGCGCCCGTGGCTACCACGGTGTGAACATCGCCGGCACCAGCCTCGGCGGCGTCAACGGCAACCGCAAGCTGTTCGGTCAGGCGATGATGGACGTCGATCACTTGCCACATACGCTGTTGGCAAGCAATGCGTTTTCCCGCGGCATGCCGGAGCAGGGCGGTATTGCTTTGGCCGATGAGCTGCTCAAGTTGATCGAACTGCACGACGCTTCCAACATCGCTGCGGTGTTCGTTGAACCGATGGCCGGCTCTGCCGGGGTACTGGTTCCGCCGCAGGGTTACCTCAAGCGTCTGCGCGAGATCTGCGATCAGCACAACATCCTGCTGGTGTTTGACGAAGTGATCACCGGCTTCGGCCGCACCGGTTCGATGTTCGGCGCCGAGAGCTTCGGCGTGACCCCGGACCTGATGTGCATCGCCAAACAAGTCACCAACGGCGCGATTCCGATGGGCGCGGTGATTGCCAGCTCCGAGATCTACCAGACCTTCATGAACCAGCCGACGCCGGAATACGCCGTGGAATTCCCCCACGGCTACACCTATTCGGCGCACCCGGTGGCCTGTGCCGCCGGTCTTGCGGCACTCGATCTGCTGCAAAAGGAAAACCTGGTGCAGAGCGTCGCCGAAGTCGCGCCGCATTTCGAGAACGCGTTGCACGGCCTGAAAGGCTCGAAGAACGTCATCGACATCCGTAACTACGGCCTGGCCGGCGCGATCCAGATTGCCGGGCGTGACGGTGATGCCATCGTGCGTCCTTTCGAAGCGGGCATGGCCCTGTGGAAAGCCGGGTTCTACGTGCGCTTCGGCGGCGACACCCTGCAGTTCGGCCCAACCTTCAACAGCAAGCCGCAAGACCTTGATCGACTGTTCGACGCAGTCGGCGAAGTGCTGAACAAGCTCGACTGATTTTTCCCTCTATATATGTACAAAAGTGCGGGCGCCTCTCACGGCGCCTGCGGACCAGAATTCAGGAGTGTTCGATGAGTGTTATCCCGCATTTGATCAATGGCGAACTGGTAACCGAAACCGGTCGCGCGGTAGATGTGTTCAACCCGTCTACCGGTCAGGCAATTCACAAACTGCCACTGGCCAGCCAGGCCACCATTCAGAAAGCCATTGATGCCGCCAAGGCTGCGTTTCCGGCCTGGCGCAACACGCCCCCGGCCAAACGCGCCCAAGTGATGTTCCGCTTCAAGCAACTGCTGGAGCAGAACGAGGCGCGCATCTCGCAACTGATCAGCGAAGAGCACGGCAAGACCCTGGAAGACGCTGCCGGTGAATTGAAGCGCGGTATCGAGAACGTCGAGTTCGCCTGCGCCGCCCCGGAAATCCTCAAGGGCGAGTACAGCCGCAACGTCGGCCCGAACATCGACGCCTGGTCGGACTTCCAGCCGTTGGGGATTGTGGCCGGTATCACCCCGTTCAACTTCCCGGCCATGGTGCCGCTGTGGATGTACCCGCTCGCCATCGTCTGCGGCAACTGCTTCATCCTCAAGCCATCCGAGCGCGATCCAAGCTCGACGCTGCTGATCGCTCAGTTGCTGCTGGAAGCCGGGTTGCCGAAAGGTGTGATGAGTGTGGTCCATGGTGACAAGACGGCGGTGGACGCGTTGATCGAAGCGCCGGAAGTCAAAGCGCTGAGCTTCGTCGGTTCGACACCGATTGCCGAATACATCTACGCCGAAGGCACCAAGCGCGGCAAACGCGTTCAGGCACTGGGCGGCGCGAAGAACCACGCGGTGTTGATGCCGGATGCCGATCTCGACAATGCGGTCAGTGCACTGATGGGCGCGGCCTACGGTTCCTGCGGCGAACGCTGCATGGCCATCTCGGTGGCCGTGTGTGTTGGCGACCAGGTCGCGGACGCGCTGGTGGCGAAACTGGTTCCACAGATCAAAGCGCTGAAAATCGGCGCGGGTACCTCGTGCGGTCTGGACATGGGGCCGTTGGTTACCGGTCAGGCGCGTGACAAGGTCAGCGGTTATGTAGACGACGGTGTGGCGGCGGGCGCGACCTTGGTGGTCGACGGTCGTGGTTTGAGCGTTGCCGGGCATGAAGAAGGCTTCTTCCTCGGTGGCTGCCTGTTCGACAACGTCACTCCAGAGATGCGCATCTATAAAGAAGAGATCTTCGGGCCGGTGCTGTGCGTGGTGCGGGTGAACAGCCTGGAAGAGGCGATGCACCTGATCAATGATCACGAATACGGCAACGGCACCTGCATCTTCACCCGTGACGGCGAAGCGGCGCGGCTGTTCTGTGACGAGATCGAAGTCGGTATGGTCGGCGTCAACGTGCCGCTGCCGGTGCCGGTGGCTTATCACAGCTTCGGCGGCTGGAAGCGTTCGCTGTTTGGCGACCTGCATGCGTATGGTCCGGACGGCGTGCGCTTCTATACTCGTCGCAAGGCAATCACCCAGCGCTGGCCGCAACGTGCGAGCCATGAAGCTTCGCAGTTCGCATTCCCTAGCTTATAAGTAGCTGGATGGGAGGCCGACCTTTCAGGTCGGCCTTCGCATTTTCGGGGCTTTTTGACCTATATGACAGAAATATGAAAATAGGTGTTGACGGCAGATTCCAGAGGTCTATAATTCGCCCCACTTCCGGCGCAGTCGAAACGGAAAACTCCTTGAGATTCAAAGAGTTACGCAGTTTTCGACAGTGGCTTGTTTCAGATCATCGAAGCCTGGAAGGGGTTGAGAGAGTGGTGATGTTTGGCTCTTTTAACGGTTCGATCTTCTCGGTCGAAAGCGGAGAAAAAGAGGTGTTGACAGCAGCGATTAACGCTGTAGAATTCGCCTCCCGCTAACGAGAGATCGGAAGCGCAAGTG
>Ga0308161_1000451_pt1 | contig 65974 bp, 57 predicted proteins | sample PhyFR2_FD_201034 | JGI IMG/M metagenome (GOLD analysis project Ga0308161, IMG submission 201034) | Phyllosphere microbial communities from UC Gill Tract Community Farm, Albany, California, United States - DLSLF.R2 | ecosystem: Host-associated > Plants > Phyllosphere > Unclassified | place: USA...
CGCGGTGCGCCCGGACAGCTTTATCGAGATCTCCAACTTCTACACCCTGACCGTGTACGAAAAGGGCTCGGAAGTGGTCGGCATGATCCACACCTTGCTCGGTGCCGAAGGCTTCCGTAAAGGCAGCGACCTGTATTTTGAGCGCCACGACGGCCAGGCCGTGACCTGCGACGACTTCATCAAGGCCATGGAAGACGCCAACGGCGCTGACCTGAGCCAGTTCAAACGCTGGTACAGCCAGGCCGGTACACCGCGTCTGGCGGTAAGCGAGTCTTACGACGCTGCGGCCAAGACCTACAGCCTGACCTTCCGCCAGAGCTGCCCGGCCACCCCGGACAAGGTCGAGAAACTGCCGTTCGTGATTCCGGTCGAGCTGGGCTTGCTGGACGGGAAGGGCGCCGGAATCGCCTTGCGCCTCGCCGGTGAGGCGGCGGCGGGTGGCACGTCCCGCGTGATTTCGGTGACAGAAGCCGAGCAGACCTTCACCTTTGTCGACATCGCAGAACAGCCGTTGCCGTCGCTGCTGCGCGGCTTCTCGGCGCCGGTGAAATTGAGCTTCCCGTACAACCGCGATCAACTGATGTTCCTGATGCAGCACGACAGCGATGGCTTCAATCGCTGGGATGCCGGCCAGCAGCTGTCGGTGCAGGTGTTGCAGGAACTGATTGGCCAGCATCAGGCGGGTCAGGCGTTGAAGATGGATCAGCGCCTGATCGACGCGCTGCGCACGGTACTGAGCGACGAAAGCCTGGACCAGGCCATGGTCGCGGAAATGCTCTCGCTGCCGGGCGAAGCCTACCTGACGGAAATCAGCGAAGTGGCCGATGTGGATGCGATCCACGCCGCACGCGAATTTGCGCGCAAGCAACTGGCCGACCACCTGTTCGAAGGGCTGTGGTTGCGTTATCAGGCCAATCGCGAGCTGTCCAGGCAAACACCTTATGTGGCAGCGGCCGAGCACTTTGCCCGTCGCGCCTTGCAGAACATCGCGTTGTCGTACCTGATGCTCAGCGGCAAGCCTGAGGTGTTGGCGGCCACCCTGGAGCAGTTCGACAGCAGCGACAACATGACCGAGCGCCTGACCGCGCTGGCAGTGCTGGTGAACTCGCCGTTCGAGGCGGAAAAAGCCCAGGCGTTGGCGGTGTTTGCCGAGAACTTCAAGGACAACCCGTTGGTCATGGATCAGTGGTTCAGCGTACAGGCCGGCAGCACCCTGCCGGGCGGGCTGGCGCGGGTGCAGGCGTTGATGGAAAATCCAGCGTTTACGCTCAAGAACCCCAACAAGGTGCGTGCCCTGATCGGCGCCTTTGCCGGGCAGAACCTGATCAACTTCCATGCGGCGGATGGCTCCGGCTACCGCTTCCTGGCTGATCTGGTGATCCAGTTGAATGGCTTCAACCCGCAGATCGCGTCGCGCCAATTGGCGCCGTTGACCCGCTGGCGCAAATACGACAGCGCGCGGCAGGCGCTGATGAAGGCCGAGCTGGAGCGCATTCGTGGCTCGGGCGAGCTGTCGAGCGACGTATTTGAGGTGGTCAGCAAAAGCCTTGCATAACGGGCAGTGAATAACTTGTGGCGAGGGAGGCCGCCCAGCCTCCTGCGTTCGGGCATGCCGAGCCTAGGCGAGGCACCGAGTGGTGGGGGCGTTACCTGAACAACGGATATGTACTCAGACCCATCGCCATCGGGGGCAAGTCGAATCGTCGCACCGCCCCTCCCACACTCAAACTGTGTGAAGCCGACTTATTGAGCCGGCCTCTTATCAAAAATAAAATAAGGTAGTGGGGCCTCCCTCGCCACAAGTGTTCTTTCTCAATTGATTGGTACTCATCTGATCAGGCCTTTTCCTGCTGACAATTACTGACAGTAGGCTCTGCTAAGCTGCGGCACTTTTCCTTTTTCGGCGGGATCACTGTGTCGCGTACCACTCGTCTACTGACCTTGTTGCAGGCCCTGCGGGGCAAGAAACGTCCGGTGACCGCTGCTGTGCTGGCGGCGCAGTTGGAAGTGTCCGAGCGCACGCTGTACCGCGATATCGCCGAGTTGACCGCCCTCGGCGCGCCCATTTTCGGTGAGGCCGGTGTCGGGTATGTGCTGCGCAGCGGGCTGTTTCTACCGCCCTTGATGCTCAACGCCGAGGAGACCGAGGCGGTGGTGCTGGGCTTGCGTTATGTGGATCAGCGTGGGGATGAGGTGCTGAGTCGGGCGGCAGCCAATGCGCTGGCCAAGATTGCAGATGTGCTCGACCCCGCAGCCCAGGAAGCCTTGCGCAACCCGACGCTGCTGCCTGGACCGCCAGGCTTCGGCTACCCGGAAAACCGTGTGCCCCTGAACGTGTTTCGTGAGGCAATTCGCGACCAGGCCAAGCTGCATATCGACTACGCCGATGCCAGCCAGACCCAGAGCCAGCGGCTGATCTGGCCGCTGGCCCTGGGGTTTCTCAATGAAGTACGCGTGATTGTGGCTTGGTGTGAATTGCGCGGCGCTTATCGCACCTTTCGTACCGACCGTGTGGCGAGCGCTCAAGCCCAAGGTGAAAGGTATCCGGGGCGGCGCAGTGATTGGCTGAGGGCCTGGCGCACGCTGATGGAGCAGAATGAATCTGCACCGTTCACTCCTGACAAAAGCTGACACACCGCTGGCTTAGCATGGCGCCATAAATCACCAAAAAAGGAGCTGTGTCATGCCCCAGTCTCAGTTGGCCCCGGCCATCCAGGCTTATATTGCGGCGACCAATACCCGCGACACCTCGGCGGTTGCCCAGTGGTTCGCCGACGATGCGAATGTGTTCGATGAGGGCGAGCACCAGTTCGGCCCCGCCGCGATTGCGCGCTGGATGGAGGACACTGCACGGCGTTACCAGCCGCGGGTCGAGGTGCTGAATGTGCAACACCGCACCGGTAAGGTGCTGGTGAGCAATGTGGTCTCCGGCAATTTCCCCGACAGCCCGCTGGAGCTGCGCTATACCTTTCGGCTGAACGAGCAGGGCAAGATTTCACGGCTGGATATCTCCCTGTAGGTCATAATCGCGGGCATGACTTTCGACTCGCCCTTCGCTGCCTATCAACACGCCATCGCCCAACAGGGCTTCGTCGCCGACGACGCCCAGCGCCGGGCGGTGGATGCCCTGCAAGCCTGTCATGGGGCTCTGCACCAAGGCGGCCGTGCGCCGGTCACCGGTGTCTACCTGTGGGGGCCGGTGGGCCGGGGCAAGACCTGGCTGATGGACCAGTTCTACCAGAGCCTGCGGGTCCCGGCGCGGCGTCAGCACTTTCATCACTTCATGGGTTGGGTGCATCAGCGCTCATTCCAGCTGACGGGCACCGCCGATCCTTTGCAGGCCCTGGCGCGGGAACTGAGCCAGGCAGTGCGTGTGCTGTGCTTTGATGAGTTGTTCGTCAATGACATTGGCGACGCGATCATCCTGGGCCGGTTGTTCCAGGTCATGTTCGAGGAGGGTGTGGTGATGGTCTGCACCTCCAACCAGCCGCCCGACCTCCTGTATGCCGATGGTTTCAACCGCGACCGGTTTTTGCCGGGTATCGCAGCGATCAAGCAGCATATGCAGGTGGTGGCGGTGGACGGGGGTGAAGACCATCGTTTGCATCCGGGGGCGGGCATGCAGCGCTATTGGGTCAATCAACCCGAGGCGCTGGCGAATGTGTTCGGGCAATTGGCGCAAGGGCAGAGGGCGAGCCACGAGCCGGTCGTTGTCGGCCACCGTAGCATCGTGACGGTGCGGTCCAGTGACAGCGTGCTGTGGTGCCGTTATGCCGACCTGTGCGAGCAACCCTTGGCCGCCATGGACTTCATGCTGCTGTGCGATCGCTTCAAGGCGATCTTGCTCGGCGAGGTGCCTGACCTGAGTGCGCAGCAGCGCCCTGGCCGGATTGCCCGAGGCACCGAAGACGGCGCCGAGCGGGTAGTGGCGGGTGATCGCGAATTGCCGCAGTTGTCGGTGCATGATGACAGCGTACGCCGGTTTATCGCCCTGGTGGACGAGTGCTACGACCGCAAGGTGCCCCTGTTCATCGAGGCACGCGTGCCGCTGGAGCGCCTCTATACCGAGGGCTACCTGGCGTTTCCCTTCCGGCGTACCCTCAGTCGCCTGCGGGAAATGCAGTTGGAACGTTTCGGCGTGGCGTTGTAAGACCCGGCAAGGCTTGCCTGGCGCTGTTTCCCGCGCATACCGTGCGCACTTCAGGCAGATATTTGTAGTTAATCTCCTTCATCTACCGCCGACTCCGCGCTTACAATCGTGCCCCTCAAAGGGAGCCGGTTCCCTTGTTGTCGTGATCGAGGAAGGCAATGGAAACCCCAGATATCCTGGTGCTGCAAGCCAGCTACACCAACCCCGTGCACGCTGAAGCCATAGGCCGCGTGCTCAACCACTACGCCGAAGACCCGATGGGCGGTGGCCATAGCCTGCCCGCTGACCTGTTGGAGCAACTGCCGGCAGAACTGGCAAAACGCCCGCACGCCTTCAGTGTTCTCGCGTTTGTCGGCGGTGTGCCGGCAGGGCTGGTGAATTGTTTTGAGGGGTTCTCCACCTTTGCCTGCCGGCCACTGGTCAATATTCATGACGTGGTGGTGATGAATGAGTTTCGCGGCCTGGGCCTGAGTCAGAAAATGCTGCAGAAGGTCGAGGAAATTGCCCGCCAGCGTGGCTGCTGCAAAATCACGCTTGAGGTGCTTGAGGGTAATGCTGTCGCCCAGTCGGCGTATCGAAAGTTCGGTTTTGATGATTCGAAGTTTGATCCAGCCCATGGCCGCATGTTGTTCTGGAACAAACCGCTTTAATAAATAACAGGCAAAAAAAAGGGCGCCATTAAATGGCGCCCGATAAACCATTGGCCAATGGAGCGGAATGGCCTTGGGTGTTGCGGATTAACTAAACATTAATTAACTCTTCGGTTGTTCCTGATCGGTGGTGCTGGTCTTCGACGTCTTGCCGTCGGCGGCAGCGGTTTGTTCATTTGTGCCGTGAACGCTCTGCTGGGTGAAGGTGAAGTTGTTGTAGTACTCCTTCATCCGCTCAGAGCCATCCTCTGCAAACGCGGCGGCGGAGGCCAGGGTCATCAGGCTGGCAAGCATCAAGGTCGAGAGTTTCATCGGGGTATTCTCATTAAGTGTGATCGATTTATCCGTTCTGTCCTTGAGCAGATTCATGGGGCGATTGTGGAGTGATCTTATTAAGTGGGAATTAACCCGAGACATATCCGAAGTTAACGATTTCGTTAACTTCGGATTGTGGGCTTTAAAGTTTCCAGTCCAGCGCGAGGGTAATGGCGCGTGGATCACCCCAGTACACGCCGTTATAGAAGCCGACACGCTCGTAGTATTTTTTATCAAACAGATTGTTGACGTTAAGCGACGCTGAAACGTGGTCGTCGAACTGATAGCGCGACATCAGATTGACCACGGTGTAGGCCTGCTGCGTAATTTTTGCCCGGGTGGTGATCATGTCGCCGTCGCTGTCGCGCTCACCGGTCGGTCGATTGCTGAAGTCGTAGATGTCGCTTTGCCAGTTCACTGCGCCGCCCACGGTCAGGTTGCGCCATGCGCCCGGCAGCCGGTAAGCGCTGGACACCTTCAGCAGGTTCAGCGGTTGCCCGGTGTTGTTGCGTTTGCCAGAGCCGTTCACCGAATGGGTGTAGGTGTAGCCGGCCGTGAGGTTCCAGTCGGGCATGACTTCCCCGGACGCTTCCAGTTCGAAGCCGTTCACCTTGTTGCCTTTGCCGCCTGACTTGTAGTACTCCTCGCCGGTCGCTGGGTTGCGTGGGACGCTGTAGTCGCGCTCGGCAACGTTGTCCTGGGTGCTCCAGAAATACGCTGCGGCCAGGTTCAGGCGCTCTTGCAGCACGCTTCCCTTGATGCCGACCTCGTAGTTGCTGCCCACCACCGGCTCAAGGTATTTCTTGTTGGCATCCTTGAGGCTTTGGGGTTTGAAAATATCGGTATAGCTGGCGTAGACGGTGTACTCCGGCGTGATGTCGTACAGCAGCCCGGCGTAGGGGGTCCACATGTCATTGTGGGTCTGGCTGGTTTTACCGGCGGCGGTCAGTTGGTCGTTGTCATTGTATTCAGGAGCGGCGCTTTTCAGTTCCCAACTGCCATAGCGGCTGCCCAGCACCGCATGCAAGCGGTCGGTGAGGCTCAGTCGCGTGGCCAGGTAGCCGGCCTTCTGTTCCTTGCTGCTGTGTTCGCCTTTGAGGTCGGTGACGGTGTCGCCGAACTTGGCGATCCCGCCCATGTATTTCCAGTCTTCAATGCTGTAGTAACCAGCGGGGATGTTGTCGCGCATAAACGGCGAACTGTCGCGTTGCGCGGCCTCGCCATAGCCCATCATCAACGCGTGTTCGCGGCCCAGTAATTGATAGCTGCCGGCCAGATTGAGGTCGATGGCCTCCATGCGCGAGGTGCCGCGCATGTGGCTCGCCCAGGCGGCCATGCCACTGCGGTCGTCGTTGGGGAAACCTGAGCCGCCGTAGTAAACCTTGCCATCTGTGTCGCTCTGGCGATGGGTGTAGGCGGCCTTGATATGCCAATCGCCGCCCAGGCGATGGTCGAGGGTTGCGAAGGTGGTCTTGTCCGTCAGCGGCCAGGAACTCCAGTGCGCCGCCATATTGGTGGAACGCGACAGCCCGGCCTTGCCGCCCTGGCTGTTCCAATAGGGCACGGTGCCCCAGGAAGTGCCCTGGACTTGTTTGTTCTGGTAATCAAAACCTACGGCCAGCACGGTGTCATCTGACAGATCGCCTTCGAGAATGCCGTAGCCGACCGCCCGCTGCAGCCCATAGTTGTCACGAAAGGATTGGCTGTCGCGGTAAGCCAGCACCGTGCGCCCGCGCAACTTGCCGTCGAACGCCAGCGGGCCGCCCACGTCCACGTAGCTGTAGTAGTTGTCATGGCTGCCCGCGCTGATGCCGGTTTTCGCCTGCCATTGGGCGGTGGGGCGTTTGCGCACCATATTGATGGTGGCTGAAGGGTCGCCGGCACCTGTGGTCAACCCCGTGGCGCCGCGTACGACCTCGATGTGGTCGTAGATGATGGTGTCGGCGTCAGACTTCATGTAACCGAAGGTGTTGAGCATCCCATCAACCTGGTAATTGGTGATGCCATAACCTCGGGCCGAATAGGACACACGGTCAGAGTCGTTGTGCTGCACGTTGATACCGGTGGTCTGGCGCAGCACGTCGGTCAAGGTATTGAGATTGAAATCATCCATCTGCTGGCGTGTGATCACCGAGATCGATTGCGGGGTTTCCTTGACGGACAGGTTGAGGCGGGTGGCGGTGCTCATCGAACCGGTGGTGTAGGCCCCGGTGTGTTCGGTGGTGGCGCCGAGGCCATCGGCAGTGACCCGGGTGGCGCCGAGTTCGAGTGGGGTCTGTTCGGGGTCGGTTTCAGCCAGCAGCTCCGGGCTCAATGCGACGCTGCACAGGCCAAGCGTGAAGGTCATGGAGCGGGTAAAGGGCGCGAACATCGCGGAAGACTCCTTGTCGTCTTTGTGGCCACCCCGGAAAGGGAAGGCCTTGGCTCAAAGACGAAAGGAGGGGAGGAACTTTAGGTTTAAACGAGAATGATTGTTATCTATCTGTTACAAGGCCGGTGCTTCCCGGAGCACCACATCGGTCGGGTCAACCTTCTTCGGCTTGATCAGGCTGAAGTCGATCAGGGCTTTCTGCTGGCGCATATACGGATTGCCGATCAGCTGTGGGCGCGGTTTGAAGCTGTCGCTCACCAGGCTTTTGCTGCGGTCCAGCTCATTGGAACTCAGCCCGGCCAGGTCGGCCCAGGTGTGAATCAGCTGTGAGCTGGTGTACGGGCGTTGCAGGTCGCCGGCGAAACTCCAGTCGTGGGTTTCGCGCCATTTCGGCGAGGCGTAGGCCATGAAGGGAATGGTGTACATCGGTGCGGTCGGCTTGCCTTCGTTACGCCCCAGGGTGGCGTGGCCGGCGGAGTCGAATACGTCTTCGCCGTGGTCCGACAGGTACAGCAGGAAACCGTTTGGATCGGTCTTGGCGTAATCCTTGATCAGGCTCGACACCACGAAGTCGTTGTACAGCACCGCATTGTCGTAGCTGTTGTAGGTGGGCAATTGATCATCACTGATACCTGCCGGTACGCCTTGGCGATCGGTGAATTTGTCAAAGGTCGGCGGATAGCGGTACTGGTAGCTCATGTGGGTGCCAAGCAGGTGCACCACGATGAACTTGCGTTCGGCCGGATCGGCCAAAGCCTTGGAGAAGGGCGCAAGAACGTCGCCGTCGTACTGGCGCGCGTTCTGGTTACGGTTGTTGTTCAGGTAGACCTGTTCGTCGGCCTGTTCGGAAAAGGTCGTGAGCATGGTGTTGCGCTTGGTCATGGTCTGCTGGTTGGTGATCCAGTAGGTCTTGTAGCCGGCCTGTTTCATCACGCTGACAATCGACGGCGTTTTCAGGTACAGGTCCGGGTTCTCCTCGTCGGCAAACGTCAGCACCTGTTGCAGCGCTTCGATGGTATAGGGGCGCGGGGTGATGACGTTGTCGAACACGGCCAACTGGTCGCGCAGCTTGTCCAGTTCCGGCGTGGTATTGCGCGGATAGCCATAAAGACTCATGCGCTGGCGGTTGGTGGACTCGCCGATGACCAGCACCAGGGTCGAGGGCTGGCCGGCCATGGTGTCCTTGAGATTGGTCAGGGGCGGGATCTGGCTGGCGCTGTCGAGCATGCCTTGCATATTGTCGAGTTGTTCGGTGTAGCGCCGATAGGCAACGATCATCTGCCAAGGCACGGCGGGCTCGATGCGCGATTCGAAGCGGTCAATGGCGTCGTCCATCGTGTCGCTGCGGGCGATCTGCTTGACCAGCGGGTAACCGATAATGGCCACCAGGATCGCAGTCGCCGCCACCAGGGCCTGGCCGCGTGGCAGGTACACCGGGCGTACTCGGGTCCACAGGAAAATCGCGACGGCGGTATGGGCAATAAAGGCCAGCACGATCCACCAGGCGAAGTACTGGGTGGCGTATTCGCCCGCTTCAGAGATGTTCGATTCGAACATGATGAAGATGACGCTTTGGGAGAATTCCTGCTGATAAATGAAGAAATAGCCCAGGCTGGCCATGGAGCAGGCCCACAGCACCACACCGATCAGGGCGGCAAGCAAGCGCGTACGGCGCGGGAAAACGAGCAGGGGGGCAAGCCACAGTGCGCTCATGAAGAACGCTTGGCGAAAACCACTGAAGCCGGACGTGCCGCTGAGTTGAATCAGCAGTTGGGTAATACCGGAGAAGTACCAGAAAAACAGAAATAACCAGCCAAGACCGGCCCAATCAAAGCCTTTCGCAGACTTAGTGCTGCGTTCGAACATTGCCATCCAGCGCTCCAACCCGGTAATTTTTCAGTGGCGCGCAGGGCTGCGCGCAACAGAGGCCACCCTTGCATGGGATGGCCCTTGGGGGCGGGAGTATCGGGAAGTGCGTGTGAAAACTTTGTGAGATTTTTGTAGCTGTTATCTTACAAAGCGATGACAGGGCTCAGCAGAGCGCAGGCTGCACGCCGGAGGGCTGGTCCAGTTGGGCTTGAATGATATGAGCACGCAGGCGCATGACCTCGTGCTGCAACTGGTCGCGTTCGTCTTTCAACTGGCGCAGTTCATCGCGACGGAGCGTGACGTAGAGGGTCTGGGGAGGACGGGTCATCTGTGCAGTGCTCATTGCTTACCTCGCAAATAGCCGGTGTGTCGCGGTGTGCCAGAACGCTTGAGTCGAGGTTCTCGGCATCAGTCGGAAGCAATTCTGAATTCTTTTTCGGCGCAATGGAACTTTTTTATTTTTGATGGTCGTGTGACTTTTGGTGGCGTGATGGTGAAACGATGGCAACTTTTTGTCATGAAACTACATGGATCTGCCCCTGACTAACCCTCATTAGCCTCATTGCGCTATAAACTATGTCACACATTTATTTAGTAGTTAGGAGCATCAGCACATGCAACTGGGGATTATCGGACTAGGCCGCATGGGCGGGAATATTGCACGGCGCCTGATGCTCAATGGGCATTCCACCGTTGTTTTCGACCGTAACGAAGCATTTGTCAAAGGCTTGAGCGAGGAGGGCGCCACGGGCGTCGCCGACTTGAAAGCCCTGGTTGCCGGGCTGCAAAAGCCTCGCGCCGTGTGGGTGATGTTGCCGGCAGGCGACCCCACTGAAAACACCATCAATGAACTCAGTGAGCTGCTCGAAGACGGTGACGTGATCATCGACGGCGGCAACACCAACTATAAGGATGACGTTCGTCGCGGCAAGGCACTGGCGCAAAAGGGCCTGCACTACGTTGACGTCGGCACCTCCGGCGGCGTCTGGGGCCTGGAGCGCGGCTACTGCATGATGATCGGTGGCGATACCGAAACCGTACAGCGCCTCGACCCGATCTTCGCCGCCCTGGCGCCGGGCCTGGGCAGCATCCCACGCACCAAGGATCGTTCGGCAACCGCTGACAAACGCGCCGAGCAGGGTTACATCCACGCCGGCCCAGCGGGTTCCGGGCATTTCGTCAAGATGATCCACAACGGCATCGAGTACGGGATGATGCAGGCCTTCGCCGAAGGTTTTGACATCCTCAAGACCAAAAACTCGGACAATCTGCCCGAAGACCAGCGTTTCGACCTCAACGTGGCCGATATCGCCGAAGTCTGGCGCCGTGGCAGTGTGGTCTCGTCCTGGTTGCTGGACCTGACCGCCGACGCCCTGGCCACCGACCCGAAACTCGACGGCTACTCCGGCTCCGTCGCCGACAGTGGCGAAGGCCGCTGGACCATCGAAGCCGCCATGGAACAAGCCGTGCCGGTACCGGTGCTGTCCACCTCGTTGTTCGCGCGGTTCCGTTCGCGCCAGCAGAGCACTTACGGTGACAAGATGCTGTCTGCCATGCGCTTCGGCTTTGGCGGTCACGTGGAGACTTCCAAAAAATGACCGCTAACGGCAAGAAACCCAAGGCCGAACCCGCTCCACCGACCACCTTGTTTCTGTTTGGCGCCCATGGCGACCTGGTCAAGCGCCTGCTCATGCCGGCGCTGTACAACCTCAGTCGTGATGGCCTGCTGGGCAATGGCTTGCGCATTGTGGGCGTTGATCACAACGCCATCAGCGATGCCGACTTCGCCAAGAAGCTGGAGGATTTCATTCGCACCGAGGCCGCGAGCAAGGTCAAGGGCAATGCGGATAATGCGTTGGACCCGGACTTGTGGGCGCAGTTGGCCAAAGGTATCAGCTACGTCGAGGGTGATTTCCTCGACGACAGCACCTACGCCGACATCGGCAAGAAGATCGCCGACAGCGGCACCGGCAATGCGGTGTTCTACCTGGCCACCGCGCCACGCTTCTTCAGTGAAGTGGTGCAGCGCCTGGGCAGTGCCGGATTGTTGACGGAGACTGAAGACAGCTTCCGACGTGTGGTGATCGAAAAGCCGTTTGGCTCCGACCTCGCCACCGCCGAAGCACTGAACGCCAGCCTGCTCAAGGTGATGAGCGAGAAGCAGATCTACCGCATCGACCACTACCTGGGCAAGGAAACCGTACAGAACATCTTGATAAGCCGTTTCTCCAACGTGCTGTTCGAGGCGTTCTGGAACAACCATTACATTGATCATGTGCAAATCACCGCCGCCGAAACCGTTGGCGTGGAAACCCGAGGCAATTTCTTCGAAAAAACCGGCACCTTGCGCGACATGGTGCCCAATCACCTGTTCCAGTTGCTGGCGATGGTGGCCATGGAGCCGCCAGCGGCCTTTGGCGCCGATGCCGTGCGCGGGGAAAAGGCCAAGGTGATCGGTGCGGTACGGCCATGGTCCCTGGAAGATGCACGGGCCAACTCGGTGCGCGGGCAGTACACCGCCGGCGAAATCGGCGGCAAGCAGATGCCGGGCTACCGCGAAGAAGCCAACGTCGCGCCCGACAGCAGCACCGAGACGTTCGTTGCCCTCAAAGTGATGATCGACAACTGGCGCTGGGTCGGCGTGCCGTTCTACCTGCGTACCGGCAAGCGCATGAGCGTGCGCGACACCGAAATCGTGATCTGCTTCAAGCCGGCGCCGTATGCGCAGTTTCGCGACACCGAGGTCGATGAGCTCAAGCCCACCTACCTGAAAATCCAGATTCAGCCCAATGAAGGCATGTGGTTCGACCTGCTGGCGAAAAAGCCTGGGCCGACCCTGGACATGGCCAATATCCAACTCGGTTTTGCCTACAAGGACTTCTTCGCGATGCAGCCGTCGACCGGGTACGAAACCCTGATCTACGACTGCATGACGGGCGATCAGACCTTGTTCCAGCGGGCCGATAATATCGAGAACGGCTGGCGTGCGGTGCAGCCATTCCTCGATGCGTGGAAGGAAGATGATGGGATCCAGGCTTATAAGGCGGGTGAGGATGGTCCTGCCGCGGCAGATGCGTTGCTGGCCCGCGATGGTCGCACCTGGCATAGCCTCGGATGAGTGATGCCGCGATTCATCCCATCCGTTTTATCCTCAGCGACGTGGACGGCACGTTGCTGCACCCGGACCACCGTCTGAGCCAGCGCACGATCGATGCGGTCAGTGCGTTGCGCGAGGCCGGGGTGTTTTTCAGCCTGGCCAGCGGTCGCCCGCCCAAAGCCATGCTGCACCTGATCGAGACCTTCGGGATCGATGTGCCGGTGGCCGGTTTTAATGGCGGCACCTTGATCAACCCGGATGGCAGCATTCTGGTTGCTCACCACCTGCCGGCCGAGGCGGCGCTGGTGACTCTGGCGATGTTCTCGGCCGAGCCGGACGTAGAAGCGTGGGTATTTGCCGACGGTGACTGGCTGCGGCGCGGCCTGCCGGGGCCGATGGAGCCACGCGAAGCCCACGGCCTGGGGTATGGGCCGGTGGTGGTGGAGAGTTTCGAGCCTTATTTGGATCGGGTCGACAAGATCGTCGCCGCGAGTAACAACACACAGTTACTGGTGGAACTGGAAGCGCGTTTACAGCCCAAGGTGCAAGGCCTGGCGCAAGTATCGCGTTCGCAACCGATTTATCTGGATGTGACGGCCATGCTGGCCAATAAAGGCGAGGCCTTGAAGACCCTGGCGGCGCACCTTGGGGTGCCGCTGGAGCAGACGGCGGCCATCGGTGATGGGGGCAATGACCCGGCGATGTTTCATGTGGCCGGATTATCGATTGCCATGGGGCAGGCGGAAGAAACCGTCAAGCGCCAGGCCAATGTGGTCACCGGCAGTAATATCGATGACGGTGCTGCAGAGGCAATCGAGCGGTTTATTCTTGCTGCGCGATAAAAGTGTCTTAACTTAAGTCAGCCAACTTCCGATCAGTGTTTTGCAGTGATCGGAAGTTGGCGTAGCGACTTACTTCGGCATGGCCCAGGACTGCAACTGGTAGCCATCTTTGTCGAGTTCGGCGCGGGCCTGCAACAGCAAGTCTTCCAATTGCGCCGGGTCGCTGTAGGTGTTCGACGACAACTGTTTGCTGCCGATACGGGTATTGGTACGGTCGATGACGCTCAGGCTCAGGGCGCCATTGCCATCGTGCCAGGCCACGCACTGAAAGGGCTGGAAAGCACGGTCTGCGATCAAAAGAGCTTCGTTGATGCGGAGCGGGGCGTTCATGTGGGTCTCTCTCTAAATGCCCATTCAAGTGAGTACCGGCGGTTGGGCTGACCGTGCGGCGGGTTACTTGTACTGATGCACGATGACGGGGTACGGGTCACATGTTAGAGCAACAAATTTCAACTTTTCCTGATTAACGTCATGTAAGCAGCTGTTTTGAAAGCTGAATGAACGTTTTAGCGTGGCATAACTTTTTTGCCCGAACCCTCAGATGCTGGCTTTTTGCTCGCACTTATAGCGAAACGGTACAAGGGTTGTGTCAAGATTTTGCTAGTGTTAGCGCTGGACGTCACAAGCTATTGTTTATAAATAACTTTGTCTCCAGTAATCAACAATTTTGACGCCAAGGAATAGTCATGGTTGTTACACCTGCGCAACGCCGCTTGCTCGTGGTCGATCCCTGTGATGACTGCCACGGGCTATTGCCCGGTTTGCGCACCGCCGGTTGGGAGGTGGACAGCTGTGCGTTGGAGACGGTAGGCGACCGGTCCTGTGATGTGGGTTTGCTGCGCTTGCAGCCCTATCACCTGGAGCGCCCGGAAGCGGTCAAGGAATTGATTGGCCGCAGCGGCACCGAGTGGATTGCGGTGCTCAGCCAGGATGTCCTGCGCTTGCAGAATGTCGGTGATTTTGTCTGCGAATGGTTTTTCGACTTTCATACCTTGCCGTTTGACGTGTCTCGGGTCCAAGTCACCTTGGGGCGCGCATTTGGCATGGCGCGCTTGCGCGGCAAGGGCAACACCCCGGTGGATGAGGGGCATGAGCTGCTCGGTGACAGTCGACCGATTCGCGAATTGCGCAAACTCTTGTCCAAACTGGCGCCCACGGAATCCCCGGTATTGATCCGTGGCGACAGTGGCACCGGCAAGGAACTGGTGGCCAAGACCCTGCATCGCCAGTCCCAGCGACACGCCAAGCCCTTTGTCGCGATCAACTGCGGCGCGATCCCTGAACACCTGATCCAATCCGAATTGTTCGGCCATGAAAAAGGAGCGTTCACCGGCGCCCACCAGCGTAAGGTCGGTCGTATCGAAGCGGCGAACGGCGGCACCTTATTCCTCGATGAAATCGGCGATTTGCCCATGGAACTGCAAGCCAACCTGCTGCGGTTTCTCCAGGAAAAACAGGTCGAGCGCGTCGGCGGCAGCCAACCCATACCCGTGGACGTGCGGGTATTGGCCGCGACCCACGTCGACCTTGAAGCCGCCGTGGCCCAGGGCCGCTTCCGCGAAGACTTGTACTACCGACTCAACGTGTTGCAAGTCATCACCGCGCCGCTGCGCGAGCGTCATGGCGACGTCGCGATGCTTGCCAACCACTTCTCGCGTTTTTATAGCCAGGAAACCGGCCGTCGCCCACGCAGTTTCAGCGAAGACGCGCTGGTCGCCATGGGCAAGCACCCTTGGCCGGGCAATGTGCGCGAATTGGCCAACCGCGTGCGCCGTGGCCTGGTACTCGCCGAAGGCCGGCAGATCGAAGCCGTTGATCTGGGATTGATCAGCGAACAGGCAATTTCGCCACCCATGTCTACACTGGAAGACTACAAGCACCGTGCCGAACGCCAGGCACTGTGCGATGTGCTCAACCGGCACAGCGACAACCTGAGCGTCGCGGCCCGCGTCCTGGGAATTTCCCGGCCAACGTTCTACCGGTTGCTGCACAAACACCAGATCCGCTAGGGCGGGTAAACCGAAAAGCCCCGCAACGACCCTTATCGTTGCGGGGCTTTTCCTTTTTTTTTGCGCTGCCGCTCTTGCTCTTGCTCTTGCTCTTGCTCTTGCTCTTGCTCTTGCTCTTGCTCTTGCTCTTGCTCTTGCTCTTGCTCTTGCTCTTGCTCTTGCTCTTGCTCTTGCTCTTGATTTGGCTCTTGATTTGGCTCTTGATTTGGCTCTTGATTTGGCTCTTGATTTGGCTCTTGATTTGGCTCTTGATCTTGATCTCAGGCGCCCCGTCAAACACGCTGGCCGAACGCAGGCTTGAATCCGTGGGTAACCCGGCAGGACGCCGGGTTAGCCGCACTGGGCCATGGATGGCCCATTGCGGCGGCCCACGGATTCAAGCCGGAGTGAGGGCATGCCGAGCCTAGGCGAGGCACCGAGTGTTGGGGCGAAGCGTTTTTGGTTACTTTTGGCGCTTTTCCAAAAGTGACCCGCCGTAAGGGCGGAACCAATAGCGGCCGTTACCGCAGCAACGGATATGTACTCCGACAAACTGCTATGAGTACATATCCATTGCTGCGGTAACGGCGACCTAGGGTTCCGCCCTTACGGCGGGTCACTTTTGGAAAAGAGCCCCAAAAGTAACCAAAAGGGCTCTTGCCCCACCACTCGGCACCTCGCCCAGGCTCGGCACCTCGCCCAGGCTCGGTGTGCCCGTAATCCGACATTGATTTGGGGGGCCGCCGCCACGCGCCATCCATGGCGCAGGGCGGCTAAACCGGCATCCCTGCCGGTTTACCCCCCAAATCAATATCGGATTCCGGCCAGCGTGGTTAACGGGGCGCTTAAGATCAAGATCAAGATCAAGATCTAAAGCAAGATCAAGAGCCGCTCAACAAATCTCCAAACGTCCTAGAAGTAATACGGAAACTTCAGGCTAAACGTAAAGTCCGGCGCATCATCCGTCATCCCAATCGCCAGGTTCGGCACAATCGTCAAATTATCCGACGCCGCAATCGTCATCCCCACGTTGAAATACCCAGCGTTCGCATCACTGGACACCACCGACTGCCAGTCCCCGCCATTGGGCTTGAGCCGACTCTTGCGCTGCACAAGGTCCGACACCGAGAACGACATACTCATCTTCTCGTTGAGGGCAAAGGCCACGCCGACGCCGAACTGGAAGCTGTCGCCCAGGCTGACCTTGCCGCCGACTTTCTGGTTGACGTCACTGCTGATGTCATCAAACGAATCTTCGAAGTTGTGGGTGTAGGACAGCGAGCCAAACAACACCGCCGGGTCGAAGGTCTTGACCAGCGAGATCCCCGGCGTGACCGACCAGACCCCGTTGCCCGTAGGCAGGCTTTCGGGCACGAACAGGTTGTCGTTGCCGGGTGTATTGATCAGCTTGATACCAAACGGCTCTTTGCCCGTCGGCGCCTTGACCCGCACCGACACCACGGCGTCTGGCAGGTTGGGGGTTTCGTCGAGGAATTTGTACGCCACACCGAAGTTGACGTCGCCGATGGTCGGGTCGCGAGTGACCGAGGCTTCCGAGGTCGCGGTGCCGTTGTTGCCGGCCCCGGCTGACTGGTAGGTGGAGTCGCGGTACACCACGGGCACGTTCACGTCGAACTGCCAGCGGTTATCGAGGTTGTAGCGCCCGGTCAGGTCCAGGGTCCAGTTATCGGACTTGATCCGGTCCAGGTTGATGTTGCCGAGGAAAATCGAGTCCAGCGCCAGGAAGCCATTAAGGGTCAATTGGCGAGCGTCATATCGGGCATAGGTAATGCCGGTTTCAAAGCTGAACTTGCCATTGCCAAAAAAGCCGCTGGCCTCGTTATAGAGGTTGCTCACACTTTGCGCAGGTGCCGAGTCGTCCTTGAGGGACTGGCCATAGGAGCTGCCGCCGCCCGCCGCACCGCCGGACGCTGCAGCGGCCCCCGTGCCCGCGACGGTCGCGCCGCCGGATTTTTGAAAGTCTGCCGGGGACTTGGCCAGGCGCTTGGGCGCCGGTGCCGCTGGTTGATCTTCGACCTGGCGTACCCGTTGTTCCAGTACCGCCAAGGCTTTTTGCTGAACGTCATACCGCTGCTTGAGTTCCAGAAGTTCCTGTTTGAGCGTTTCGATATCGGCATCTGGCGCGGCATACAGAACGGATGCAGGCAAGAGCGTACTTAAACAGACCACCGCACGAAGCGATAACGATCGATGCATGAAATAAGCCGTCCTTTTCTAATGCGTAAGTGTCGAGGGTCAGCGTAGTTCAATAACCGAGGGTGCGTAGGCCTTTGAGTTGGTCCAAATTGCAGTTCAGCGCGCCGTTGTTCAAACCGTTGTTGTTCATCACCACATTGAGCTGGGTCATGTTGTTGACGAAGTTGGTGTTGCCGGTCAAAACCGTGCCTTGCAGCACCGTGCCACTGCCGATCTGCTGCACGCTGTTGCCCTGGTTATGGTTGGCCTGGATCGCCATCTGCAAGCCGCCGTTGTTGGCCGACACACTGACCCGGCCTGCTGCGCTGTCCCCGGTAACCGTGCCACCGGCAACCAGCACTTGCCCCGATTGCACGATGTTGGAAGGTGCAAAGCCATTTTCGACGGTGATGCCCACGTTGTTGTTGGCCGTGTTGCCATCACCTGCGGTGCGCACGCTCTGGGTCACGCCCTGGCCACTGCCCAGGCCCGCGCCGCCAGTGACCGTGCCGGTACCGGTGTTCGGGTTCGTGCCGTTGCCGGTCGATCCGGTGGTTTGTACGTAGAATTGCGGGGTGATGGTCGCCGAGTCGACCTGCATGCTGGCCTTGCCGGTGATGGTGTCACCCACGGCGTTGGTCCAGGTGCTGCTCATGACAATGCCGAAGCTGATGATTCGCCCCGGCATCACATAACGGCCGCGCAGGTCGGCCATTTCCGAATCCTTGAGTTCGATGGGTTTGAACCCCGATGAAGCATAAGCGGGCATTGAGGCTGCCAGACACATGACCGTCAGCCAACGGGAAGTGTTCATCTTCTGCTCCTGGAGCGTCCTGCCCCTTATTGCGCTTCTTAGAAGAAGTCGCTCTGGATAAAACCGAAATCCATCAGCTCGGCATCGCCTACGGGCCTGAACTCATTCAACTGGTTCTTGGCGGTCAGCGGCGTAGGCGGGTCGAGCAAGACATTGGCCTTGTCGTAACCCTCGCCCAGCACGGCAAACACGATGCCATTCCAGCCCTTGACGAAATCGTCGTGCGAATAGCGTTTATGGCCCAGTACCGGGTCGCCTATGTAGACCCAGTCCTTGTCGGCGCGCTGCATCACCACGAAGTGCTTGTAGCCGCGAATTTCCAGCAGCACCACCACAGGGATTTTGATGGTGACCAAGGTGTCGGCCCCTATCTTGTAGCCCCGGGCACGCATGCCGATGCTTTCGAGGTAGCGCTTCATGTCCAGCATGGAAAAGCCCTGGGTACGCACCAGGTCCTGGTCGGCGTTGACCAGCATGCCTTTGATGACGTGATTTTCGTCGACGTCCAGCCAGTAGCCCTGGCGCAGAATGGTGGCGAGTGCCGCAGCACCGCAGCTGAAATCGGTTTTCTGTTCCACCAGGTTGGCGAAGCGGCGTTCGCGGATACTCTCGACCTTCTTGAAGATCACTGCACCGCCAGGCATGGCCGAGATGGCCATGGTGCCTGCCCACGCGGGGCCGGTGAGTAACATCAGGAGGGTGAGGGTCGCGAGGCGCATGATCGACTGACCTGTTGGACACTGGAATAAAAAAGGGCCTTGTTGCCAAGGCCCCGTTGGATCAGAAGCGCACGCCACTGGCGCAGACGGTGCAACCTTGACCGATCGACAGGCTGTTGCTGCCTTGGTTGCCGGCGCCGGATTGCAGGTTCACACCCACGTTGCCGGAGTTGCGGTTAACCGAGTTGTCGAGGCTGGAGTTGTTGGACACGTATTGAGCCTTACCGCCATGGCCATAGCCGTGGCTGGTTGCTGCGGTGTTGAGGTAGCTGTTGGCGAGCGAATTTTGCTCGGTGTTGGCGGCCGCAGCGATGTTTTTGCCATCCGCCGTGGTGATTGCCAGGTTGTTTTTACCTTGGTTGCCTTGACCTGCCTGACCGTTGTAACCCACGTTGCCGGAGTTACCGTTAACCGAGTTGTCCAGGGAGGCGTTGTTTTGGGTGCCTTTGTTGCTGTAGGTGTTCAGCAAGCTGTTTTGATTCACATCGACGACCGCGAATACGGTTGCAAAGTCGCCTTTGGCACTGGAGATCGCGCCGGAGTTGTCTGCCTGGTTACCACTGCCCGACTGAACGTTAACACCGGTATTACCGCTGTTGCCGTTTACTGAGTCATCGGCGGAAGCGTTGTTTTCGGTTTTGGTGTCGTCAAACCGGTTGCCCGCGCTGTTTTGCACATCGGTCACGACAGAGGCAACCACGCCGGTTGGTTGAGGCGCAGGGTGCCAGCCACCACCTGCTTGAGCAGCAGCAGCCATGAGTGCGGCGAGAGCGAAAACCATTGGTTTCAGAGCCATTTGAGGTTTCATGGTGTTTCTCCTTGCTTCTAATTAGTTGGTTAAGTGTTGGTACGGTCTGACTAGTGCTACCAAGCAGTTACTTGATAGTGATGCCTAGGGTGTTAGCCACTCGGTTCCCCACCCCGGCACTCTGGTTCACCTGAATCACTCCTCGGCTGCCTGTGAAGGCCTGGTCGCTGGTGGCGACTTGGCGGCTGCCAGTGGTGGGGGTGAGCCCTGAGTCGGTCAACTGCGTCGTGTTCTGTTGCAACAGGACGCTGTCATCGATGCTTTGCGGGCCAGGGTTGATGCTGATCCGCACGGCGTTGATTGATTGGTTATTGGCCCCGGCCGACTGGTTGATGCCCAGTACACCGTTGCCGCTGGTGAAAGAGGTGCCCTGGATCGCCGCTTTGGCATTCAGGGACCGGTCGACGCTGCCGTCCAGGCGCTGGATGTTGACGTTGGTGGCCTGGCCACCGAGCGCAATGGAGCGGCTGTTGGACATTTGTTGCTGATTGCCGGCCGCCTGGTTGATCGACACCACGCCTTCGTATTGTTGGCCGCTGTTGTTGATCACCGCGGTGTTGTCGGCGAAGGCCGGGGCGCTGGCGAGCAGGGCGAGCACGAGCAGGGAACGGTTCATTACTTGCCCCCCATCATGCTGCCGATGTTATTGAGCGGCGCCATGCCGCGCTGGATCGAATCACTGATCTGCCCGCCCATGCTGCTGCCCGCACCGTGGCCGGCGGCAGCGCCGGCCCCCAGGGTGGACATGCTGTTTTGGGTGGCATGCAGGCCAGTCAGCGTGTTGTTCGTCGGGATAGCGCCGACGATGCTGGAGCCGCTGCTGATCCCGCCGATATCCATATCACTGAGCTCGCCAGTGGCATTGATGATGTCGCGGCTGGGATTGGCATTGGCGGTGGTGGGGTAGGGGTCTTTACCGAAGGCGGCGCGGCCGTACATGTGGGCCTGTACGTTGCGCCCTGTCACGATCACGCCGTCACCTGCAAAGCTGGGAACACTGATGCCGACGCTGAGTACACAGCTGATCAGCAGTACGTTCATCGAACCTTGAGTGAGTGTGATCACGGCGGCATTCCTTATTCTTCGCGCTGACCCTAAACAGCGCTGTAAGGGATAGAGCAGAAGCCGTGCCGCTTTTCATATTGTGTTGTTTTTCAATTGGTTGAAGTTGTTCGAGGGCAAAGTGATGTCAGTGCTGTTTCAGGGCTGATACACCTGCGGCCAGGGCACGCGCGCGCGGCCGTACCACAAACGATTCACCCGGCTGTATCAGCGGTGAAACACTGCACATGACAAATCGATGAATCCGCCCAGTACGGGCGATGCAGAGCAGGCGTGTGTTTCAAAAATGGACACGGCAGGCGTGAAAAAGCCCAGGGGGCGTGGCTAAGGCTCAGCCTTTGGGGGATTGACGCGGGATGGAGTTGAGCACGGGGTTGCCATCCTGGTTCTGGGTCAGGTAGACCGGCAAAACCTTGGGCAGGGACGGGATGAGGTTGTGGACCTCATTGATGTTGTAGATGCCGCCGATACGAATTGCCCCGGTGCTGGCGTCCGCCAGCATCACCGGTTTGATCAGGTATCGGTTGATCAATGGCAACGCATCGGCCAGGGCCAGGTTGTCGAGAATCAGCTTGCCCTGGCGCCAGGCCAGGGCGGTATCGTTTGGATTGATCGTCGTTACCCGTGGCGTGGCATCGCCGTGTTGATAGCTGGCCTGCATGCCCGGCGTCAGGGCGACGCTGCCGTGCTGCTGGTCGCTGGCAATCTGTACCGAGCCTTCGAGCAGCATCACGTGCACCTGATCGCCATACTTCCAGACGTTGAACTGGGTGCCCGTCACCCGCACCTGGCCTTCGCCGGCACGCACGATGAACGGATGGGCGCTGTCATGGGTGACCTTGAAAAACGCCTCGCCTTTTTTCAGCGTGACCCGACGCTGGTCTTTGTAATTGCTGTAGACCAACTCGGTGCCCAGGTTCAACTCCACCTGGCTGCCGTCCCCCAGCGTCACTTGGCGTAAACCATTGCTGGCTTCGAAACGTTCGTAGGAGCTGGGCAGCCAGCCCGCTTCCCAACCGGTGAGCGCGGCCAAGGGCAGTGCGGCCAGGCAGATCGCAGCGGCGACGGCGTAAGTACGCAGTCGACTGCGAGGTTTGAACGGCACCACGGTGGCGGTAGGTTCGGGGCGGGGCAGGTGGTCGGCGACGTCCCAGATTTCCAGCATCGCCGCGTATTCAAACGCGTGCAGCGGGTGGCTATCGTGCCATTGCGAAAAGGCCTGACGCTCCGCCGGGGTGCAATCACCCGCATGCAGGCGCATGCACCAATGCGCTGCGGCGTCGGTGATGGCGTCATATTCGGCTTCTGAAAGGGACTTTTCGCTCATTAACTCATCCTGATTTCCCACATTCTAACCCCCCAGGGTGGACGGCGAGAACAGCCATCATGGCGATTGCACATCAATTGGAAGCCATTCTCGTTTGGATGCGCCCGAAAATGTTCGCGCACGCTTGCACTGGTGTACGAAAGTGGGCGACAGAACCTTAGTCATTTTGTGCAAACCCGCCGCGCTGCTCAGGCGTCCGCATCCAGTACACGCCCGAGTTCACTGATCAAATAGGTCACGGAGTCGGCATTCGCCAGGATGGTGTCTATGCGCTTGTCACTGTTGCTCATGAATTGCGAACGGGCGTCCTCCAGTGTTTTGGCGCCAGTGGTCACCAGGACTTTGTCCTTGATAAACGAGGTTGAGTACTCGTTTCCAAAATCCTCCCATTTCTGGGAAAACGCATCCCATGTCTTGAAGAGCATCGACACCGGCGTCGAGACAGACAGCGCATTTTCCCGCAAGTCAGTCAGCTCGGTCTTGAGCAGCCTTGCCCCGCTGATATTGACGTTAATCAGGTCCGTGAACGGTCGCATGGTGTCCAGGTAAGCCAGGTCTTCGGTCAAGGATTTGATGTGGGTTATCTCGTGAATCAGTGTGGTTGCCCGTGCATGGGCCGAGAGGTTGAAGGGCGTCGTCAGGCGGTTTTGATAGATGTCCATGGGCGGGTCGAAGAACCGGTCCAGCAAGTAGATCTTGTGGTCTGGATCATCGGGCAGCACGAAGGCGAAGTTGTTTCGTGGGTCGGTCCGATGGGTGCCGCTGACAAAACGCATGGAGTCCGGACCGATCAGGGTGTGGTTCGTCAGTTCATCGAGTACCTCGTCGACACGCCGCTCGACGCGTTGTAGCTGCTCGGGTGTCAGCGTGACGATGCCGAACAATTCACTGAAAAAACGCCCGACCCGGCTCCCTGCACTGCGTAGCGGCGCAAATTGCACGAGGTTGCGTTTGCAGTTGACTGCATAGTAGGTCGCAACGTTAAGGGCCTCATCAATGCACTGTGCTTTCCAACTGGATAAGGCCGCGATGGCCCGGATGCCCACGGCTTCGATATTGATGACCTCGCGTAGCGCCCTGTTGACGGAAAAGCTGCCGGCGTAACGACTCAGGGTTTTGCCGTAGCGCGGGTGGTGCTGGTCGAGGTCCAGCGTCCACTCGCCCTGAGCATTGCTCTGGATGTACGGGCCCGGCTGACCCGCGTCGCCCAGGCGCCAGTGCGGACCGGCTTTTTTTACCGGGTATACCTTGCCCGCCAGCGGCACGTAGTGGGCGGTGGAACTTTTATTGCTGTAGACGTGGGTCTTCACGCTTTTTTCCAGGTCGACCAAGGCCACCTCGCGCTCTTCAAACGCTTGCAACTGGGTGCGTCCTGGCGCCGTCAGATCCAGCTCGGCCAGGGTGGCTGGCGCAGGGGGCGGGGCCTGCAACCATTGCTCCAGCGTGGTGGTTTCCTGCACTGGCGGCGGTGGGAACAGCGTATCGAGTGGCTGACGCAGGCTTGCCAATTCCGCCACGCCTGCCACAAAGGCTCTGAGCGCGCCTTGCCAATGGTGCTGTTGCAGCTCCTCTGCGGCGGTCAGGAACAGTTTGTAGCTGCGCCACACCACCAGCGGGTAAGCGAGTTTGCCCGGCAGGAGCTGCAGGATTTTGGGAATACCTTGGGTCAGCAGGCTGGTGATTGCGTCCCACTGGGTCTCGCCCGACGTGGTGAACTGGCGATCCAGCATCTGGAACAGCATCTCGGTATTGTCGTTAAACAATTGGTTCAGCAGGTTGCCCGTGATCGTGGACGCGCCAAGATGGATGTCCGAAGGCCCCCGGCCCCAGCTCTGGCGCAGTAGATTGCGGTACGTGGCTTGAAGCGGCGCCTGCAACTGGCCCACGACCCATTCCTGCAGGGCTCCGGGTGTGGTGAATTCATTGAGGAATGCGGCTTCATTGGCGTACTCCTTCAATAAATGTTTGGCGCTGTAAGGTGCATACAGGACCAAGGGGCCGGAAGCGCCGGCTTTTGGACCGATCAGGTAGCAGCCCAGGGCCTTGGCCTTGACAGCACCAGCAGTGGCGATCAGTTCCAGGGGACGAATGATCGCTGTCACGCCCCTGACGGCGGCACGGGCCAGCCCATCGGGCATATCAAAGACTTGCTGAATGAAGCCCCAGGCCGACGCAGATAAACGCTCATCAAGTTTCAGTTCATGGGCGTATTGCAGGACTTGCCACGGCAATTGTCGGTAGAACAAGTGCCGGCGCTTACGGGTGTCCTCACTCTCGCCTTTGAGATGTGTGGTCAGTTGCGCTTGGTAGTGGCTTTTCAAATCGAGCTGTCGCACCAATTGCTCAATGGCGCTGCCGTCCAGTGCGTCGGGGAGTGGGGTTGCGGTACGCGAGCGTGGCCGGATTGTTTCGGCGCGCAAGTCAGGCAAGTGCTTGAGGGCGAAGTCGGTCAGGGTTTGAGTGTTGCCTTCAAGGTCGATACGGCCGGCAATCAAGATGTTGTCAGGGCTGATTGCTTGCCCTGGGAAACGCGCATCGAGCAGGGTCGTGAGGCTGCTCATCGCGTGTTCGCGCAGGGGCGTGATGCTGTGAAGGTAGTCGCGCTCATCCGGTGCGCTGAGGCGGTACTGTTCGAGCAGCTCCGCGTGCAGGATTTGCTCGTCAGGCCGAGCGATGCCCAGCCAGACCGGCAATTCCTGCTGGTGGACCATGGCGCGCGCCATGCCAATGGCCCTGGGCAGGTTGGACGGCGGAGCGCGGCGGATCAACGCGTCCATGCATTCCTGAAAGCGGTGTGCACCCAGATTCATCGAGAGCAGATGGTCGATTTCTTCACTGACGAGGTCGCTGTAGGTGCGTTGGCGATTGTTGAGTACGTGATCATCGATGCGTTGCAGCGGTCCGAGCCGATAGCGTTGGTGCGGCACACGCCTGGACACCGGGAGGTTCTCGATCAGGTACAAACGCTTCAGAGGATCCTGCAAACGTTGCTCCAGTGCGTCGCGCAAGCCCTTGATTGAGGTAAATGCCTCAAAGCCATGACGCGGCGTCCACAGCAACGCGGCCCCTGAATGATGGGGGTCGATACCGCCCCGCTCAGTCAGCACGAAGCAGTTGGCCAGGCCTTGGGGCTCGGCGCTGGCGCCCACGTTCAAGGTCAGACCAAAGGCATCCGGCAGAAAACCGTTCAGCCCGTGGCGGTATTCGCGGCTGCGCAGGCTGTCGATGTTGAGCACGCTGGTCAGCAGGTCAAGATTGCCCGGCGACAAGCTCTTGTACAGCCGGCTCAGTTCAGTCTCGCCGCGCAGGCCCTGTAGCATCCCGTGGCTGAGGTGCGCCTGATTGTTCTCCAACTGCAGGTGCGGCAGTTCGCGCAGGTCGTGCTGGGTAAAGGTGCTCATGGCCTGCTCGATCACGGCATTGAAGCTCTCGATTGTCAGGTTGTGCAGTTGGTGGGCGGCGCCGTCGCGGCGGGGGCCGTAAAACCAGGTGCGGGGGGAGCCTGCCAGGGCGCCGGCTTTCTGGGCCACGCGCTTGATGAAGTGCGCGACCATGCCTGTAGAAGTCAACGGCAGTCGCTCCTCACGTTCCTGGGCGGCCGAGGCGTACGTATTGATGAAGACCTCGGCGGCCTTCAGATCGAGCTGATGTTTGATCAACTCCACCTCCAGCGCGTGGCCTGCAAGCTCGCTTAACGTCGTGTACTTGCTGCGCTCCAGGGCCATTGCCTCGTCGATGGCCTGCAAGGTCTGCAGTTGCCGCTTGGCTTTTTCCGCCCGCACGGTGGTGGGGCGGCCATTGCCCTGGGCGACGGGGTGGACGGTCCAGCGTCCGCCGGCATCCAGTCCCAGCAAACGGCTGTCAAGCATGGTGCGCACATCCAGCGCATGGTCCAGCAGCGCCGCCAGGTCGATCTCGCTGGCGCTGCGTCGATAGAGCCCCAGCGCATAGGCCAGGTTGTCCAGCTGTTTGGCGACGATGCCTTCGAGCATGTCCTGGAATACGTTGCCGGCCACAGGCCGTCCGGTGACCTGGACCTGGCTCATGCCAATAAACAGGTTGCGTTCATCCAGCGACAGGAAGTTGAGCAGTTCATCCTCATGCCCCGTGGCCTTGAGCATGGCCAGGAGTGTGGCATTGAGGTCGTTGAGGTCCTTGAGCACCTGCAAGCCGCGGGTTTGGGTGTAGAGATACGCGTGGCCGTTGCTCATCATCAGGGTGCTGGCCAGCTCGACATAATGTTGATACGGCGCATGGACCTGCACCTTTTCGACGCGCAACTGGCTGGAAAACTTGCTCCGGGCGGCCTGGTCCGGCAGGAAAACCGCCCGCAGCGCCTGGTTTTCCTCGGTGGACAGGATCGCGTTCTGGTGCTTGAGCAACAGATCAACGCGAAATTTATCACTCATCGCCTGGGCGAACAGCCGCAGGCGCGACTCGCCGTCCTTGATGTCTTCGTTCCAATAGGTTTGCAGCAGGCTGCTCAGTAACTTCGCAAGAATCCCGCTGGTTTGTTCAACCACGCTGTCCCAGCGTTGCTGGTCCTGGGCCAGTTGCTCCTTCGAAAACGCGCGGGTGTCGTGCTTGATATTGAAAAACGTGTGGGTTTGATCTGTTGGCCAGGCTTGATCGACATAAAACCGCAGCAGCACCTCGCACAGTGGGTCGGAGGCGACCCAGCGGCTGTCTTCATCGGCGGACGCGCGGCTGAAGAAATTCACCCGCGTGTCCGCTTGGTTCAAGCCCGGGAAATAGGAGTGGCTCATGATGCCGAGCAACGTGTCCAGCATCCCGTGCAGGCTTGGCAGTTTGCGCAACTCGTCGAGCATCATCGCCACGTTTTGCTGTTGGGCCGCGAGGAGGGCGTCATGCTGGTCTTGCATCACCGCGCCCTGGATGATGGCGCTGGTCACGGTCAGGCTCACCGTTATCGGCAGCGCATGACGCTCGCGGATCGCCAGAAATTGCAGTAAATCGATGCGCTGGCTCGATTGCTTGAGGCGCTCCTGTACTTGAGCGAGCAGGTCGACACGACTGTCGAACACCTCCAGCCCACCGTAGGGCGTGTAAAGCACGGCTTTGTTATCGTCAGGCGTGGAGCTGATCATGAACGCACCGGCCAGGGTGATGGCGGGGTGGCCTGGGCGGTTGAGCAGCAAGCGTTCCACGCGCATCGGGTGACCGACGACCGTCGAGTTCTGACGTGCCGTGTCAGAGGCGTAGTACAGCGTATGCAGCCAATCGAGGTCCTTGACCGTAAACCCCAGCGCACGCTCACGTTCCGTGGGGGTTTTGCGTCTTACCGGGCGCAGGAATTCATCGAAAAAGTAGGGCGGGGTGACGTGCGCCATGGTGCGCTCTCCAGCGTGGCGGTGAGTGAGCCTTCAAGGTAGGGCCCGCCACATGGCGCCGGGCGGTACATAACTGGGCTGGATCGCAAGCAGCCGTTGACAGCAGGCACGGCAGGCGTTGTTTAATCGAGCGTCTGGATTGTTGTTGCCTCTTCCAATTATAAAATCGGAGCTACAGATGTCTGCCCAGTCCCCGATAGTTGAACATGCCACCGCCTTTATCGATTTCAACGACCTGGTGGGGTTGCTGCACGCGGTGTTTATCAAGCACGGCACCTCACCTGAGGTTGCGGCGATCCTGGCGCGCAATTGTGCCAGCGCCGAGCGCGACGGCGCCCATAGCCATGGGATCTTCCGCATCCCCGGTTACCTCAGCACGCTGGCCAGCGGCTGGGTCAACGGCAAGGCGACACCGGTGGTCACCGACGTGGCGTCCGGCTTTGTGCGGGTCGATGCGTGCAACGGGTTTGCCCAGCCAGCCCTGGAAGCGGCCCGAGGGCTGCTGGTCGAGAAGGCGCGCAGTGCAGGCATTGCCCTGATGGCGATTCACAATTCCCATCACTTTGCGGCCCTGTGGCCCGATGTCGAACCCTTCGCCGAAGAGGGCCTGGTGGCGTTGAGCGTGGTCAACAGCATGACCTGCGTGGTGCCCCATGGCGCCGACCGCCCGTTGTTCGGCACCAACCCCATTGCCTTTGCCGCGCCGCGTGCCGACGGTGCCCCGATTGTGTTCGACCTGGCCACCAGCGCCATTGCCCACGGTGACGTGCAGATTGCGGCGCGCAAAGGCGAGCGATTACCGCCGGGCATGGGCGTCGATAGCCTCGGCCAACCCACCACTGACCCTAAAGCCGTGCTCGAAGGCGGCGCGTTGCTGCCCTTTGGCGGGCACAAGGGGTCGGCGTTGTCGATGATGGTCGAGCTGCTGGCGGCGGCGTTGACGGGCGGCAATTTTTCCTTTGAATTCAATTGGGCTGATCATCCAGGGGCGCGAACGCCGTGGACCGGTCAATTACTGATCGTGATCGACCCGAGCAAAACCGCTGGGCAAAGCTTTGCCGAGCGCAGCCAGGAACTGGTGCGGCAGATGCATGCGGCAGGGTTGCGCAGGTTGCCGGGGGATCGACGGCATCGCACGCGGGCGAAGTCGTTGGAGGCGGGAATTGAGCTGCAGGCTCAGGATTTGGCGCAATTGCAGGCGTTGGTGATGGACTGAGCAGAGGCTGTCAGGCTGCGTTGGCGGCCCCGCAGAGCGCGGGGTGTCAATATGTCCGCCACGCAGCCTGATGTGCATCCGGCTCGATCAGTTACGACGACCCAACAACAGACCCACTACCAAGCCAAAGCCTGCAGAAATCGCCACGGTCTGCCACGGATGGCCACCGATGTAGGTTTCCGTGGCATCCACCACCGGCTTGCTGCGCTCGCGCACGTTGGACACCGAGTCCAAGGCTTGCTTGAGTTTGATTGCGACCTGCTCGCGCAGGGTTTCGCCTTCTTCGCCTACCAGGGCGGCGCTGCTTTTGAGCAGTTTGTCCGACTCTTCGATCAGCGCGGTGAGTTCGCTGAAGGCTTGATCCTTGATTTGGTCTTCGACAGCTTGGGCAGCAGTTTTGCGGGCCATTGTGTGACTCCTTGCGAGTGAATGTGACAGTGAACAATGGAGTATCGCGTGATGGCAAAAGTTGCAGTTTTTTTGCCGTAGCCTGCTCTTGAGCAAAATCCGAATCAGGAAATTTCGACCTACAGTGTAAGATGACGTCTATTTGTGCAGCAGGTAATTCAACATGAGCTTCAATCTGGCCAACAAGACCCTCGCCGAACGCGCCGAGCTGGAAGATGAAAAGTCCCGCCTCTATGACCTGTGGCAAACCAACCTGGGCAAGGCCAAGGGCGAAGCAGCGCGGTTGTTTGGCGAGCGTGCCAAGCGCAAAGGCAAGTGGGCCGAGTGGGTTCGCGCAGAGCTTGACGGCATGTCGCCGCCGGAGTTTTCCGGCATGGTGCGCAGTGAAGTCAACAAGCTGATGGCGGCCGCGAAGTAAAGCTGGCGGCAATCGCTTCGCGTACTTTGAGCAGCATCGGATCCAACTGTGCCTGGGTGCGCCAGCCCAGTTCCACCGGGTAGCGTGGCAGTGCCAGCGGGCAGGGCAATACGCGTAAGCCGGTCATCTCGGCGATGGCCTGTGCCGCATGCCCCGGAATGGTTGCCACCGCGTCGCTGCCCTTGAGCAAAAACGGCAGCGCGGCAAAGTGGCTGGTCGACGCACACACCTGGCGGCTCAGCCCTTGGGCGGCCAAGCCCTCATCCGTAATGCCGATAAACCCGCCGGACGACACCAGCACATGCTCGCGGGCGACAAATTCGTCCAGGCTGATGCCGGCCTGGTCCGGTGCGAGGCTGTCGGGGTCCACGAGGCAGCGGTAATCACCTTCTGCCAACACCTGTCGACTCAAACGGTTCTGTGCAAAACCGCCGGCGGTGATCGCCAAATCCAGTGTGCGGTCGAGCAGGGCGTTGGCGACGATCTGGCTGTGGGTCTGACGAAAAATCACACGCAGTTTCGGCAAACGTCGGGCGATCTCCTGCATCAGCCGGCGGCCGTAGGCAATTTCAAAGTCATCGGACAGCCCCAGCACCACGGAACGCCCCTGGTAATGCGGATTGTCCGGATTGACCATGGCCAGGCTCTGCCGGCAGCGCTCCAGCGCCTCACTGATCACCGGCTTCAATTGGTTGGCCCGCAGCGTCGGCGCCAGGCCTCGGCCGGTGCGCACGAACAGCGGGTCGCCGTAGACCTCACGCAAGCGGCGCAAGCCCGCGCTGATGGCCGATTGCGTAACCCCCAGGCGCAACGCTGCGCGGCTGGCGCTGGATTCGTCATGCAGGGCTTCGAAGGTTTTCAGCAGGTTCAGGTCGACCTGGGCGATATTCATCTGGCTCATATCATTCAGTGCTGAGGTGGGCTTTATTCATGATCGTGGCTGGCCGGAGAATGGGCAACCCCCCTATTCGGAGTGATCGTGATGCCTGTTTCTACTGTAGCGGCTTTGCAAATTGGCTCATTGCCCGGCGGCAAGGCTCAAACCCTTGAGCATATCCTCAGCTACGAGGACGAAATCAAACGCAGCGGCGCGCAACTGGTGGTGATGCCCGAGGCGCTGCTCGGCGGTTATCCCAAAGGCGAAGGCTTCGGCACGCAACTGGGCTACCGCCTGCCCGAGGGGCGCGAAGCCTTTGCCCGCTACTTTGCCAACGCCATCGATGTGCCTGGCGTCGAGACCGAGGCGCTGGCCGGCCTGTCGGCGCGCACCGGGGCCAGTTTGGTGCTTGGCGTGATCGAGCGCAGTGGCAGCACCTTGTACTGCACCGTGTTGTACATCGAGCCAACGGGCGGCCTGGTGGCCAAGCACCGCAAACTGATGCCCACCGGCACTGAGCGCTTGATCTGGGGCAAGGGCGATGGCTCGACCTTGCCGGTGGTCGACACGGCAGTCGGGCGGATCGGCGGTGCTGTGTGCTGGGAAAACATGATGCCGCTGCTGCGTACGGCGATGTACGCCAAGGGCGTCGAGGTGTGGTGCGCGCCAACGGTCGACGAGCGCGACATGTGGCAGGTGAGCATGCGCCATGTGGCCCACGAAGGACGCTGTTTTGTGGTGAGTGCGTGCCAGGTGCAAGCGTCCCCCGACGCGTTGGGGCTGGAAATTGCCAACTGGCCTGCGGACCGCCCGTTGATTGCGGGCGGCAGTGTGATTGTCGGCCCCATGGGCGACATTCTCGCGGGGCCGTTGCTGGGTGGCGCGGGATTGTTGACGGCGCAGATCGATACCGATGAACTGGTGAAGGCGCGGTATGACTATGACGTGGTGGGGCACTATGCCCGCCCGGATGTGTTCGAGCTGACGGTCGATGAACGCGCCAAGCCAGGCGTGCGCTATATCACCGATTGAAACCGTGTCGACATGTGGGAGGCCCCACTACCTCTTCGACGTAGCGCTGTCGCGCAGCAAACTGCGCGCGCCTACGAAATCTGCGGCTCAATAAGTCGGCTTCACGCGGTTTGAGTGTGGGAGGGGGCTTGCCCCCGATGGCGATGGGTCTGAGTACATATCCGTTGTTCAGGTAACGGCCACCTAGGGTTCCGCTCTTACAGCGGCTCACTTTTGGAAGAGCCCAAAAGTAAGCAAAAGGCTCTCGCCCCACCACTCGGTGCCTCGCCTAGGCTCGGCATGCCCGAACGCAGGCTTTGGAGCGTGGGCCGCCGCGATGGGCCATCCTTGGCCCAGCGCGGCTAACCCGGCGTCCTGCCGGGTTACCCACGCTCCAAAACCTGCGTTCGGCCAGCGTGGTTAACGGGGCGACCCGAGATCAAAAGCAAGAGCGCGGCGGCCTTAGAGCCGACCGGTATTTCACGTCAGTCACCATTCAAAATGTGGGGGCACTACCTCTTCGACGTAGCGCGCAAAAAACTGGGGGCGCCTACAAAATCTCAGTTTTAGAGGTGTTTTTTAACTCTTTAAAATCAGTAACTTATTTTATGTTTGATAAGAGGGGGCTTGCCCCCGATAGCGGTGTATCAGCTACCTATGAATTGGCTGACCCACTGCCATCGGGGGGCAAGCCCCCTCCCACATTGGGATAACACACCACGTCGCGGTTTACCAACTGGCGGTATTAGACAGGTCCAGGGTGCCGCGATCCACAAATCGCATCGTGCCAAACAACCCGCCTGCAAGCTTGCCGCGCAGTACATAAGGCAAATTGTTCAAGCTCTGGGTTTGGCTCAAACCCAGGGTCTGGCGAAACACTGAGAACGCCGAAACGCTGACCGGCACCCTCAGGACCGTCTCGGAAAAACGCGGGATACTGCCGGCCTGATTACTCACGCCGGAGGCTAACGGCCGGCCATTGACCTCCAGGTCCAGGGCCACGCCGTTGTAGTCGATCGCCGTTTCATTGGGGTTCTGCACCCGCAGTTTCACCACGAAGCGCACTTCCAGTTCCTGGCTTTGCAGGGGCTCGATGCCCACCACAGTGATGTTGACCGGGTCGCGGTTGGGAAACAGCGCGCAGGCGCTCAAGGTCAGCAGCAACAGTGATAGAACCATGAGCTTGCGCATACAAAGGTGCTCCTATTTCGTGACGTCCGGGTCCTGCATCACTTTTAGGGTAGAGGACTCCGGATCAAATTCATCTTCTTGCAGTTCTATGAACTCTTCCGGTAGGAAAATGTTCAGCAGGATGGCACAGAACGCACCCACGGTAATCGGCGACTCGAAGATGTTGTGCAGGGCCTTGGGCAGGTCACGCAGCACTTCCGGCACGGCGGCGACGCCCAGGCCCATGCCGAGGGAGATCGCTACGATCAGCACATTGCGCCGGTGCAGCCCGGCTTCGGCGAGGATCTTGATGCCGGCCACGGCCACGGTGCCGAACATGATCAGGGTCGCGCCGCCCAGCACCGGCTTGGGCATCAGTTGCAGCACCGCGCCGATCATCGGGAACAGCCCCAGCAGCACCAGCAGCCCCGCGATGAAGTACGCCACGTAGCGGCTGGCCACGCCGGTGAGTTGGATCACGCCGTTGTTCTGGGCGAAGGTCACCATCGGCAGGCTGTTGAACGTGGCGGCCATCGCCGAGTTCAGGCCGTCGGCCAGCAGGCCGGATTTGATGCGCTTGATATACAGCGGGCCTTTGACTGGCTGCTGGGAAATCATCGAATTGGCGGTCAGGTCACCGGCCGCTTCCAGCGGCGAAATCAGGAAGATCACCGCCACCGGGATAAATGCCACCCAGTCGAACGAGAAACCGTACTTGAACGGCACCGGCACGCTGATCAAGGGCACGTGGGGCAGGGCGGCCAGGTCGACGCGGCCCATCCACCACGCCACCACAAAGCCCAGGGTCAGGCCGATCACGATCGAACCCAGGCGCAGGAACGGGTTGTTGAAGCGGTTGAGCACCACGATGGTCACCAGCACCAGTGCCGCCAGACCCATATTGCTGGCGGCCCCCAGGTCGCTGGCGCCAAAGCCGCCCGCCATGTCGGTGACCGCCACCTTGATCAGCGACAAGCCCATCAAGGTAATGATGGTGCCGGTCACCACCGGGGTGATCAGCTTGCGCAGCTTGCCGATGAACTGGCTGAGCACCACTTCGATAAACGCCGCGAAAAAGCAGATGCCAAAGATCGTCGAGAGGATTTCATCGGTGCCGCCGCCACGGGCCTTGACCATGAAACCCGCGCTGAGGATCACGCTGATAAACGAAAAGCTGGTGCCTTGCAGGCACAGCAGCCCCGAACCGATCGGGCCGAATTTGCGCGCCTGCACAAAGGTGCCGAGCCCCGACACAAACAGCGCCATGCTCACCAGGTACGGCACTTCGCTTTCCAGGCCGAGCACACCACCGACGATCAGGGTCGGGGTGATGATGCCGACAAAACTCGCCAGGACATGCTGCAGCGCGGCAAAGATCGCCGCAGTGAAGTGCGGGCGGTCTTCCAGGCCGTAGATCAGGTCGGATTTATAGCGCGGGCGGGGGGCTTGAGCGTCAGACAAAATGCGGGCTCGGGTCAGAAAAGGGAGGCGCAGGATGCCAGAAACGGTCGATCGTCAGAAGTGTAAAAAAATATTTATGAGTGCCCTGCGTAAAACGCTGCACCCAGCCGATAATGTGTATAGGCCCACCGATCAATAACAACAGTGGGCCAAGGTCTGAGCGGTGCGTTGACGCCGGCGGATCGTTTCGCCGCAGGGATGCGCGCAAACACTACTCCTGAGAGCCTCGCCCATGTCCCTCCGTCATCTGAATATCGCCCCTCGTGCTTCTCTCGGTTTCGCGTTCATCGCGTTGTTAGTGGTTGTTATCGGCGTGTTTGCGATCAACCGCATGACGCTGATCCGCGAGGCGTCGGTGGCCATGAGCGCCAACCAACTGCCCAGCGTGACGTACTTGGGCACGATCACGGAAAACGTGCTGCGCCTGCGCATCCTGTCGTTTCGCGTACTGGTCAATCGCGAGCCTGCCGCGTTGCAGGAAGCTGAAACCCGCATCGGCGTGCTGGCCGACAAGGTCAAGACAGCCCAGGCTGGTTACGCCACGTTGCCTGCCGGGCAGGAAGAGGCGGCCTTGTACAAGACGTTTGGCGTCACCTTGGACAACTACTTCAAGGCCCAGGCCGACATGCTCACCCTGTCCAGGCAAGGCAAGGTCGATGAGATGCGTGCGCTGATCAACACCCGTATCAAGGACGGTACCGACCAAATGGGCGAGCAGCTGAACAAATTGATCGCCATCAATGCCGCGGATGCCAAGGCTGCCGACGCTGAAGCCGGGCACGGCTACGACAGCGCGATCACCGGTGTGATCGTGGTCTCGGTCGCCGCCGCCTTGCTCACGGTGCTGCTGGCCTGGCTGCTGACCCGCAGCATCGTCACGCCGTTGCGCAAAGCCGTGGCCGTGGCCGAAACCATCGCCGCCGGCAACCTCAGCACCACCATCGCGGACGACGGCAACGACGAGCCGGCCCGCTTGATCGGCGCCCTGGCCGCCATGCAGGCCAACCTGCGCCAGACCATTCAGCACATCGCCGGTTCGGCCACGCAACTGGCGTCCGCCGCCGAGGAACTCAGTGCGGTCACCGAAGAAGCCTCCAAAGGCTTGCAGCAGCAGAACAATGAAATCGATCAGGCCGCCACCGCCGTCAACGAGATGACCGCAGCGGTGGAAGAAGTGGCGCGCAACGCAGTGTCCACTTCCGAGGCGTCCAGCCAGTCCAACCAGGCCGCACGCGAAGGTCGCGACCGGGTGGTGGAAACCGTCGGTGCGATCCAGACCATGACCCAGGACGTACAGAACACCGCCGCGATGATCGAAGGCCTGGCCACACAGGGCCGCGATATCGGCAAGGTGCTTGACGTGATCCGTGCGATCGCCGAGCAGACCAACCTGCTGGCACTCAACGCCGCCATCGAAGCCGCCCGTGCCGGTGAGGCCGGGCGTGGCTTTGCGGTGGTGGCGGACGAGGTGCGCGCCCTGGCCCATCGCACTGCGCAGTCGACCCAGGAGATCGAAAAAATGGTCGCCGGCATCCAGAACGGCACCGGTGAAGCCGTGCAATCCATGCAGCAAAGCAACCAGCGCACCCAGAACACCCTGGAAATGGCCCGCGCCGCCGGTGTGGCGCTGGAGCAGATCACCCAGTCCATCAGCCTGATCAACGAGCGCAACCTGGTCATCGCCAGCGCCTCGGAAGAACAGGCCCAGGTGTCCCGCGAGGTGGACCGCAACCTGGTGAATATCCGCGACCTGGCCACTCAGTCGGCGGCGGGGGCCAACCAGACCAGCGCGGCCAGCCATGAGCTGTCGCGCCTGGCGGTGGATTTGAATGGGATGGTGGCCAGGTTCGTCATCTGACCGACTTTGCAATGCGGTCAAAATGTGGGAGGGGGCAAGCCCCAATGCCAGTCAGTTAAGGAGGAACACTGTAACTGTGGTGAGCGGGCTTGCCCCGCGCTGGGCTGCGAAGCAGCCCCAAAACACAGCTCAGGGGCTGCCTGGCACACTGCAGCGCTCTTATTGGGGCTGCTGCGCAGCCCAGCGCGGGGCAAGCCCGCTCACCACAGGTTACTTTTTACCCTTGCGACTTCTTAACTGACCGGCATTAGGGCAAGCCCCCTCCCACATGTGTTCTGTGCTGTACCAGCGCTTATTGCTTCCAGACCGCTGGATTCACCAGGTTCCTGGGCTTTTCACCTGCCAGCGCCGCCAGCAGATTATCCACCGCACACCTGGCCATCGCCTCCCTTGTCTCATGGGTCGCCGAGCCGATATGCGGGGTCGCCACCACATTGTTCAAACGCAGCAGCGGCGAGTCGTGATTCAACGGCTCGCGCTCGAACACATCCAACCCCGCTGCCCGAATCGTGCGTTGCTGCAACGCCTCGACCAGCGCCGCCTCATCCACCACTTTGCCACGCGAGATATTGATAAAGATCGTCTCGGGGCCCATCAGTGCAAATTCCTCTGCGCCGATCAGTTTTTCGGTTTGCGCCGTGAGCGGCAACGTCAGGCAGACGAAATCGGCTTCTTTGAGCAACGCCTGCAAGCTGCGGTACTGCGCGCCAAAGCGCTGTTCCACCTGCGGCTTGGACGAATGGCTGTGGTAGATCACCGGCATGCCAAAGCCAAAATGCCCGCGCTGGGCCAGGGCTTCGCCGATGCGGCCCATACCGATGATGCCCAGGGTCTTGCCGTGCACATCGCTGCCAAAGTGCGCAGGGCCGATGTTTTTGCTCCACTGGCCGGCGCGCACCATATCGGCCAGTTCCACCACGCGCCGGGCGGTGGCGAGGATCAGCGCGAAGCCAGTGTCGGCGGTGGTTTCGGTGAGCACGTCCGGGGTGTTGCTGAGCAGGATGCCGCGCTGGTTCAGGTAGTCGATGTCGTAGTTGTCGACCCCGACCGACACACTGGCCACCGCTTCCAGCTGTGGCGCCAGATCAAGCAGTCTGGCGTCCAGGCGCAGACTGGCACCCAGCAGGCCATGGGCGGTCGGCAGGGCGTCGCGCAACTTGGCCAGGCCGGTGTCATCCAGGGCTTCGATCAGCGTGACCTCGGCGTGTTCATGCAGGCGTGCCATCAACGGCGCGGAGAGTTTCTTGTACAACACGACAGACTTTTTCATGAGGTCTTTACCTTCAACTCCAGAGTGGGTTCCGGCGAGCGGTCGCTGGCACCGGGCTTGAGGAAAATCGTCAGCACCACCGACAGCATCAACGCACCGCTCATCAGCAGGTACGAAGCGCCGGGCGAACCGGTGCTGCTATTGAGATAACCCACCAGGTACGAACCGCCGAACGAGCCGAGCGCGCCCATGCTGTTGATCAGCGCCATGGCGCCACCGGCGACGTTGGCCGGCAGGATTTCCGGGACGATGGCGAAAAACGGACCATAGGGTGCATACATGCAGGCCCCGGCAATCACCAGCAGGGTGTAGGACCACCAGAAGTGTTCGGCGCCGAGTACGTAGGACGCGTAGAACGCGATGGACGCGATCAGCAGCGGTGGCCACACAAAGCGTTTACGTTTTTGCAGTTTGTCCGAGCCCCAGCTCACCACCAGCATGCCGATCACCGCCGCCAGGTACGGCAGCGCCGACAGCCAGCCGGCCTCGACCATGTCCATCTGCAAACCGGCTTTGAGGATCGACGGCAGCCACAGCACAAAGCCATACACGCCGATGCTCCAGCAGAAGAACTGCAGCGCCAGGATGATCACCTTGGGCGAGCGGAACGCTTCGGCGTAATTCTTCACGGCCTTGATGCCTACCTGTTCGGCGGCGAGGGCGGTTTCCAGGCTGTGCTTTTCGCTGTCGCTGAGCCATTTGGCGTCCTTGGGCCGCTCATCGGCCAGTTTCCACCAGATAAACGCCCACAACACCGCCGGCAGGCCTTCGATGATAAACATCCAGCGCCAGCTGAAATGCTGCACCAGGTAGCCCGACACCACCGACATCCACAGCATGGTCACCGGGTTGCCGAGGATCAGGAAGGTGTTGGCCCGCGAGCGTTCCGCACGGGTGAACCAGTGGCACAGGTACACCAGCATCGCCGGCATCACCGCGGCTTCGACCACGCCGAGCATGAAGCGAATGACGATCAGCATGTAGGCGTTGGACACCACGCCGGTCAGGGTGGCCAGGCCGCCCCACAGGATCAGGCTGACGAAAATCAGCTTTTTGACGCTGCGCTTCTGCGCGTAGATCGCCCCCGGCACCTGGAAGAAAAAGTAACCGAGGAAAAACAGTGCGCCCAGCAATGACGACATCCCGGGGGTGATCATCAGGTCTTCGGCCATCCCGGAGGCGGCGGCGAAGCCATAGTTGGCGCGGTCCAGGTAGGCCAGGCTGTAGGTGATAAAAACGATGGGCATGATGTACCACCAACGGCGGGTGGCGAGTTTCACGGTTTCCATGGGGGTTGCTCCTGAGCTTGTTGTAGTTGTGGCAACAGGGTGTGGGTCACGCAACGGATCGGGTGGGTAATTCAGAGCGGGTCGGCAGGCCTTCCATATCGCCACGGCTTTGCACGGCGCGGCTGCCGATCCAGTTGCCGCGTTGCACCGCCTCGGGGAAGCTGAGGTTTTCCAGCAGCGCGCTGATCATGCCCACGGCAAAACCATCGCCGGCACCGACGGTGTCCACCACTTTGTCCACGCGCACGGCGGCGACAAAGCCTTGGTCCAGGTGGGTGCGGAAGTAGGCGCCGTCCGGGCCGAGCTTGATGGCCACGGCTTCGGCGCCCTGGTCGAGGTAGAACGCGGCGATATCGGCCGGGTCGTCGAAACCGGTCAGCAGGCGGCCTTCGCTCAAGCCCGGCAATACCCAATCGGCGAGGCCGGCGAGGGCGTTGATCTGGCGGATCATCTGGTCTTGGCTGGCCCACAGCGACGGCCGCAGGTTCGGGTCGAACGACACACTGCGCCCGGCCTTGCGCATCTGGGTCATCAACTCGACAGACAGTTCGCGAGTGGCCTCGGACAACGCGGGAGGAATCCCGGTGGCGTGCAGATGGCGGGCTTGCAGCAGCGCCGGGCTGATGGCCGCGATGGACAAATGGCTGGCGGCGGAGCCTTTGCGGAAGTACTCCACCTGCGGATCGGCGCCGGCTTCTTCACGGGACTTGAACTGAAAACCGGTGGGGTGCAGCGGGTCGACGGCCACGTGCTGGCAATCCAGACCTTCCTTTTGCAGGGTGTCGATCACAAAGCGGCCGAGCGAATCGCTGCCCACCCGACTCAGCCACGCCACCTTAAAGCCCAGGCGCGACAGGCCAATGGCAACGTTGCTGTCGGCCCCGGCAATACGCTTGTGAAATTGGCTGACCTGAGCCAAATCGCCGGTCTGCTCGGCGACCAGCATCGCCATGGTTTCACCAAACGAGAGGATATCGATCTCAGACATGGGCACGCTCCGCAGCGGGTTGGCCTAGGACGGCGAGGGCGGCGACCTGCCGGGCGGTGATGTCGATCAGGTCATCGCCCTGCAGTGGAAATTCCACCGCCCGTGTAATGCCTTGAGTCATGTGCTTGAGCAGTTGTTCCCACAGATGCAGGTCGGTGGCGCCGGGCGGCAGCGCCACCAGCTTGCCGTCCGGGCGTCGGGCCACGGCTTTACAGTGCAGGTAGTCCACGTGTCGGCCCAGCAAGCGTGCGGCGGTGAGCGCGGATTGGTCCTGCCACTGCCAGTTGCCGATGTCGAAGGTCATTTTTACCGGCAGGCCCAGGCGCTCGACTTCGGTGAAGAAGCGTTGCATCGGCTCGATACGCCCGCCGTGCAAGGTCTGGTCGTTTTCTACCAACAGCTGGACCGGGTGACGGTTGAGCAGGGCGTGCAGGCTTTCCAGGTCGTTGGTGTCGGTGAAGTAACCGAGGGAGACTTTCAGCCAGCGCGCACCGAAGGCCTGGGCGCGGTCCAGGGTGGCGTTCAGTTCGGCGTTGGGCTGGGCGCGACCGGCGACCCAGAGTTCCAGAGGCGATGAGAACACTGATTCCAAGCCCCGTTCGGCGGCGGCCTGGGCCAGCTTGTCAGGCTGTTCGGCGGTCAATAATTCCTCACGCCACTCGATGCGCTGGGCGCCGGCGGCGGCCAGCAGGTCGACAAAACTCAGCTGGCCTTGCTGGCGGACCAAGTCGGCGCCATAGCTGGAAAGGCTGATGGAGACGGGGTATTTATGCATTGTTGTTTACCTCTGAAACCGGTTTCATTTTTTGACGTGATGAAGATTCAATCCACCTTGGCGCGTTCGCAGGTTTCGCCCCCCGTAGCAGCTGTCGAGCCCTGGCGAGGCTGCGTAGCGTACGTTCTGACACCCAGCGGTCCGCGGGGACGCCAACGCAGCCTCGTTTGCGCTCGACAGCTGCTACGGGAAGGGGCACAGGGTTGAGCCTCGTATGATCAGGTGTGGCAGAAAGTCCAGGGTGCGGGTTGGCGCATCGTCACCGCGCAAACGCTTGAGCAGGCAGTCGAATGCGCTGGCGCCAATCGCTTCGGTCGGTTGGGCGAGGGCGGTGATGCCGTTGCCCACCAACGGATACCAATCCAGGTCATCCAGGGCGATCAGGCCCACGTCGTCGAACAGGTTGCAGCCCAACGCCTTGAGTGCGCGGGTGCAGGCCAGTGTGGCGACGCCGTTGGCACAGAACACCGCCTTGGGCCCCGTTTTGGAGAGAAACGCCTGCAGGCCGGTTTCGAGTTTGCCATCCAGTTCCAGCACTGTGCCGTTCAGCGCCGGACGCCGGGCAATCTCTGCCTTGAAACTGTTCAGGCGTTCCACTCGCGAACTGGTGCCATCAGCCGCTTCGCTCACCAGCAACACCTCGCGGTAACCCTGTTGTTCCAGATGCTCCACCGCCATGCGCACCGCTGCCGGGTTATCCAGCCCCACCAGGTCGCTGTGCAGTGGCTCGACCTTGCGATCCACCAGCACCAGGGGCATTTCCCGTTGCAGTTCCAGCAGTTGGTCGAGGTGATGACCGAGGGTGTTCACGATCAGCCCTTCGATGTTGTACGAGCGCAACGCGGCCAGGTGCTGGCGCTCTTGCTCGTCGTCGCGGTCGGTGTTGCACACCACCAGGCTGTAGCCGTGCTGGCGGCAGGCGGTTTCGACGCCGTGCATCACGGCAATGGAATAGGGGTTGCGAATATCGGCCACGAGCATGCCGATCAGGCGGGTACGGCCACGTTTCAGGCCACGGGCCATCTGGTTGGGGCGGTAGCCCAGTTGCTCGATGGCCTGTTCGATGCGCAGGGCGATGGCGTCGGAGAGCAGGGCGCGGTCGTCGCCGATAAAACGCGACACGCTGGCCTTGGACACGCCCGCACGTTCGGCCACATCAAGCATGGTCACGCGGCTGCGCTGGGCGGCAGAAAAGTTGTTCACGGTCATCGACCTTCTTTTTTATTGGAATGACTGAAACCGGTTTCAGGAAACCATCAAAGTAGGAAAGTCGTCAAGGAGTTGTAGGACAAAGTCGGATGACTGGTGCGTCAAACCACCACACCCAGCCAAGTTGCACCCAACAGCAGCAAAGCCATTGCACGGTTGAAGCGCTGCATGGCCTTGGCCGAACGAAGCACTCGCGCAGACCCGGCGCCCAGCAGTGCCCAAGCGCCCAGGCACGGCAGCGCGATCAAGAAAAATACCAGGGACAGCGCCGCCACCTGTGTGCCGTCAGCGGCAAAGACACTGACCACCGCCAGCGCCATCATCCAGGTCTTGGGGTTGATCAATTGCAGGCTGGCAGCCCCGAACAAGCCCAGGGGCTTTTGTGCCGATTCCACCTCGACGGCCTGGGGGGGCGCGCTGAAAATCTGCCAGGCCAGATAAGACAGCCAGGCAACGCCGACCCATTGCATGGCGGCCTGTACCTTGGGCAGTTGCACCAGGGATTGGCCCACGCCGGACCCCACCAGCCAGACGATTCCGGCCGCACCTGCGCAGGCGCCGAAGATGATCGGCAGGGCGGCTTTGAAACCGTAACGGGCACTGTTGCTCAGCACCAGGATATTGGTCGGGCCGGGGGTAATGGACGCAACAAAGGCAAACAACATAAACGGCAGCATGGCGGCGTGACTCCGGAAAACCAATCGATGGAGTCGATCTTCACAAGCCTGGGCGTTCGCTGTCTGGAAGATTTGTGCAGCGCTTGCGGTACGCCGCCGGAGTCAGGCCATAGGCGCGCACAAACCAGCGGCCCATGTGGCTTTGATCGGCAAAGCCCAAGGCAATCGCCACGTCGGCCGGTTGCTCGCCCTTGGCCAACAAATGCCGGGCGCGGGCCAGGCGCAGTTGCACCAGATAGGCATGGGGCGGCAGACCGAAGGCGCTCTTGAACGCACGGGTCAAGCGGAAGCGGTCGACGCCGCAGGCCAGGGCCAGTTCGTCCATGCCTGTATCCTGATGCAGGTAGGCATGCAGGTATTCCCGGGCTTTATGGGCCACCAGCGGCAGGCGCGGATCGTCGCGGTAGCGGGTGCGCCAGTACAGTTGGTCGGTCAGGCGTTCCAGCAATTGGTCCATGGCCCGTTGCCGCACGATGCGCAACTCGCCGCTGTGCAGGGTGCGAAAGGCCTGGCTGGTGGCCAGCGCCAGGCGCGGGTCATCGGTCAACGTTCGAGTGAAGCTCAACTGGCTGTTGAGCGGTGCTTCTTCGAACACCGCGCTCACTTCCCGCGCCAGCCACTGCGGGTCGAGGTACAGCATGTGGTAGGTGAAGCCGTCCGGCGTGGGGGCATCGCCGTCATGCAGTTCGCCGGGTTCTACGAGGAATACCTGGCCCGGCACGCTGTGATGGCGGGCGCGGCGGCAGTTGAATTGCTGCACGCCCTGTTCGGTCACGCCGATCAGGTAGCTGTCGTGCCAGTGCGGGTCGTAGGCGTGGCCTTCAAAATGCGCGCGCAGGGTCTCGATGCCGGTGTCGGCATCCTGGGACAGGTCGATCCAATTGTGCGCGCTCATACAACACCGAACGTAATAGGTGAGCTTATTAATGCGTGCCGCTTCATGACGGTCTAGAAGGTTTGTGCAGCCTAGCTGAACAGCCCGGCCGCGATATTGATCGAGAAACCCAATATCGCGGTATTGAACAGGAACCCGATCAGCGATTGCCCCAACACCACCTTGCGCAGGCCACGGGTGGCGACGCCCACATCCGAAGTCTGCACCGCGACGCCGATGGTGAACGAGAAGTACAGGAAGTCCCAATAATTGGGGGTCAGCAACCCTTCGGCAAAACGCAGCGCCGGCTCCTTGCCGTCCCAGGTGTAATACAGGCGGGCGTAATGCACGCTGAAAATCACCCCGATCAGCAACCATGACCCGATCACCGTCAGCCCGGTGAAACCGTAGTGCAGCAAGCGTTCGCCGGTCGCCAGATCCTTGCTGCCGACCAGTTCGAAGGTGATGGTGGCCAGGCTGGCGATGGCGGCGATGCACACCATGAACAACACCAGGCCGGCGTTCTCGTCTTCGATCTCGGCAATGCGTTTGACGTCTGGGGCCTTGGCGCGGATGGTCAGCCAGAGCATCAGCACCAGGTAGGTCCAGACCCCGGCGTTCCAGCCGATCAGGATTTTGCCGGCGATTGTTTCGGCAGGTACCAGAATGCCCACGGCAAGGCCGAGTACGGCGGCGGACGAGAGGCGAGGGTGGGTGCGGGCAACGAAGGGCATAGAGGCTCCCCTCAATGGATAGGGAAGCCACTATAGCGTATTTACAGAAACACACATTGCGCAGGCCGCTCTGGACGCGGCAGGCTCATTGGAGCGGTGATTATTTAGGGTGAACTGAAAACTTGCCGTCTAAAAAACCGTAAGCTTCGCCCAGATCGTCCTGGCGAACTTTGAAATGGTAAGTGCCTTCCAGGGTGTTGAGCGACTGGTTGTATTCAAATGTAATTTCCCCGCTGTCCGCATTCCCACGCACAAACATTCCGTCCACATAGCGATTGAAGTGAATGCGAGCTTTGTTGCGGTGAAACTGACTTGATACCTCAAGCTTTCCTGACGTTTGATCCTCCACCGGGATTAGAAAAACAAGAAAATTCTCATCCCAGCTTTCATCAACACCGTCGCACGCCAACAACGCACCCTCCGGCGATGAAAAGCGTCTCAGTGTCACTTGTGTTGAACTGAAGTTCCGATTAAGCGTGGTATCGGCGGTAATGCGGCCGTCGTAGTTGATTTTTTTAGTCGTCATTTCAAAAAACCTCTGCCGGGCTTGAAAGGGTTGTGCAACGTAAGACCCAGTAAAAGCAACTGGGTCATTACGTGTCTCGATCAGGCTAGTGCATCAGAGGTTTTTTCATAACTGTCAATTATGACAGTCTTAAAAACTTTATTTTTCAGGCCGGGAAGTTATAAGTCGCTTCGTCAACTTCATCACCACCACAAAAAACACCGGCACAAACACCACCGCCAGCGTTGCGGTGATCATCCCGCCAATCACCCCGGTACCAATCGCCTGCTGGCTCGCGGAACTGGCCCCGGTGGCGATCGCCAGGGGCACCACGCCGAGGATGAACGCCAGTGAGGTCATGATGATCGGGCGCAACCTGAGCCGTGCGGCTTTCAGGGTCGCGTCGATCAGATCTTCACCTTGGTCATACAAGTCCTTGGCGAATTCGATGATCAGAATCGCGTTCTTCGCCGACAGGCCGATGATGGTGATCAAACCCACCTTGAAGAACACATCGTTGGGCATGCCGCGCAAGGTCACGGCCAAGACTGCGCCGAGCACGCCGAGCGGCACCACCAGCAACACCGAGGTCGGGATCGACCAGCTTTCGTACAGCGCGGCCAGGCACAGGAACACGATCAGCAGCGACAGGCCCAGCAGGATCGGCGCCTGAGCGCCGGACAAGCGTTCCTGCAACGACAACCCGGTCCACTCCTGGCCCAGGCCCGCCGGCAATTGACTGACCAGGCGCTGGATTTCTTCCATCGCCTCGCCGGTGCTGTGACCCGGTGCCGCTTCACCGCTGATGGCGATTGCCGGGTAGCCGTTGTAGCGCGTCAGCTGCGCCGGGCCCTGGGTCCATCTGGCTTCGACAAAGGCCGACAGCGGCACCATTTTCCCCGCGTTGTTACGCACGTTGATTTTCATCAGGTCCGCCACCTGGCTGCGCTGGTCGCCCTCGGCCTGCACCACCACGCGCTGCATGCGGCCCTGGTTGGGGAAATCGTTGACGTAGGCGGAGCCAATCGCCGACGACAGCACATTGCCCACATCCGCGAACGACACGCCCAGGGCGTTGGCTTGCTTGCGGTCTACTTCCAGCTGCACTTGCGGCGCTTCGGCCAGGGCGCTTTCACGCACGTTGGCCAGGATCGGGCTTTTTTCGGCGGCCGCCAGCAGCTCGGTACGCGCCGCCATCAACGCGGCATGGCCGACGCCACCGCGGTCCTGCAAGCGGAACTCAAAACCACTGGACGTGCCCAGCCCATCCACCGGCGGTGGCAGCACCGCGTAGGCAATCGCATCTTTGAGCTCGCTGAACGCCATGTTGGCGCGGTCGGCAATGGACGCGGCGGAGTCTTCACTGCTGCGTTCGGACCAATCTTTCAAGGTGGTAAACGCCAACGCCGCGTTTTGCCCCGAACCGGAGAAGCTGAAGCCCATGATCATGGTGGTGTCGCCTACGCCCGGTTCACCGGCGTTATGCGCTTCAATCTGCTCGGCTACCTGCACCGTGCGGTTTTTACTCGCGCCCGGTGGCAACTGGATATCGGTGATGGTGTAGCCCTGGTCTTCCACCGGCAGGAACGAGGCGGGCAGGCGCATGAACATCAGCCCCAGGCCCACCAGCAGCACCAGATAGATCAGCAGGTAACGGCCGCTGCGCTTGAGGGCATAGGCCACCCAACCTTCATAGCGGTCGGTGAGCTGCTCGAAGCGTTTATTGAACCAGCCGAAAAAGCCGCCCTTGGCATGGTGCTCGCCCTTGGCAATCGGCTTGAGCAGGGTCGCGCACAGGGCCGGGGTCAAGGTCAGCGCAAGGAACGCCGAGAACAGAATCGAGGTGGCCATCGACAACGAGAACTGCTGGTAGATCACCCCCACCGAACCGGCCATGAACGCCATCGGCAGGAACACCGCCACCAGCACCAGGGTAATCCCGACGATGGCGCCGGTGATCTGGCCCATGGCTTTCTTCGTCGCGTCCTTGGGCGACAGGCCCTCGGTGACCATGATCCGCTCAACGTTCTCCACCACCACAATCGCGTCGTCCACCAGGATGCCGATCGCCAGCACCATGCCGAACATGGTCAGCACGTTGATCGAGAAACCCAGCAACAGCATGGTGGCAAACGTGCCCATCAGCGCAATCGGCACCACCAGGGTAGGGATCAGCGTGTAGCGCACGTTCTGCAGGAACAGGAACATCACTGCGAACACCAGCGCCATGGCCTCCAGCAAGGTGTAGACCACCTTGGTGATCGAGACTTTGACGAAGGGCGAGGTGTCGTAAGGAATCTTGTATTCCACATTGGCCGGGAAGTAGCGCGACAGTTCATCCATCTTCGCCCGCACCAGGGTCGCGGTGTTCAGCGCGTTGGCGCCGGGCGCCAGTTGCACGCTGACGGCGGTGGAGGGCTTGCCGTTCAGGCGCGTGGAAAACTGGTATTCCTGGCTGCCGATTTCTACTCGCGCCACGTCGCCGACGCGCACGGTGGAACCGTCCGGATTGGCCTTGAGCACGATATCGGCGAATTCCGCCGGGGTTGAAAGCTGGCCCTTGACCAGGATCGCAGCGGTGATTTCCTGGGTCCTGGTGCCCGGCAGGTCACCAATGCTGCCGGCGGAAACCTGGGCGTTCTGCGCGCTGATTGCAGCATTCACGTCAGCGGGCGTCAGGTTGAAGCCGATCAGCTTCTGCGGGTCGATCCAGATGCGCATGGCCCGTTCGGCACCGTACAGCTGCGCCTTGCCCACGCCGTCCAGGCGCTTGAGTTCGTTCATCACGTTGCGCGCCAGGTAATCGCTGAGCGCCACGTCATCGAGCTTGCCGTCACTGGAGGTCAGGGTCACCAGCAGCAGGAAACCGGCGGAGACTTTCTCCACCTGCAAGCCTTGCTGTGTCACCGCCTGGGGCAGCCGTGGCTCCACGGCCTTGAGCCGGTTCTGCACGTCGACCTGGGCCATCTCCGGGTCGGTGCCGGGCTGGAACGTCGCGGTAATGGTGGCCGAACCAAGGCTGCTCTGGGATTCGAAATACAGCAGGTGATCGGCGCCGTTGAGCTCCTGCTCGATCAGGCTGACCACGCTTTCATCCAGGGTCTGGGCCGAGGCGCCGGGGTACACCGCATAGATCTCGACTTTCGGCGGCGCCACGTTGGGGTACTGGGCCACCGGCAATTGCGGGATGGCCAGCAGGCCGGCCAGCAGGATAAACAGGGCGACCACCCAGGCGAAGATCGGGCGGTCAATAAAGAACTGCGGCATGGTCGAATAATCCTTATTGGCCCAAAGCCTGGGCAGGTGGCGTCGGGCTGTCGTCTACCTGGACTTTTTCACCGGGCCGCGCGTGTTGCACGCCTTCGACGACGATGCGATCACCGGGTTTGAGGCCGCTGCTGACGATCCAGCGATCGTCGATCACCGCACCCAGTTCCACCGGTTGCTGGCTGACGGTCTGCTCGGCATCCAACAGCAACACCATGGGGATACCGGCACTGTCGCGGGTGATGGCGCGTTGCGGCACGCTGATGCCTTGCTTATCGACCGCTTGCTCCAGGCGCACCCGGACAAAGCTGCCGGGCAACAGATCGAGGTCCGGGTTGGGGAACTCGCTGCGCAGGATGATCTGCCCGGTGCCGGGGTCGACGCTGATGTCGGAGAACAGCAACTTGCCCGGCAGCGGATAGAGGCTGCCGTCATCCTGGATCAGCGTGGCCTTGGCCTGGTCCTGGCCGACCTGCTTCAAGCTGCCGGCGCGGAAGGCGCGGCGCAGGTCATTCAACTCGCGGGTCGATTGGGTCAGGTCGGCGTGGATCGGGTCCAGTTGCTGGATGATCGCCAGGGGCGTGGCTTCGTTCTGACCGACCAGCGCGCCTTCGGTCACCAGGGCGCGGCCGATGCGCCCGGAAATCGGCGCGGTCACAGTGGCGTAGCCCAGGTTCAATTTGGCGCGTTCGACGGCGGCTTTGTTGGCGGCGACTTCGGCGTTGGTCTGGCGCACCGCAGCGCGGGCATTGTCGTAATCCTGGCCGCTGATGGCGTTGCCTTCCACCAACTGGCTGTAGCGCTGCTCTTGCAGGCGCGCCTGGAACGCGTTGGCTTCGGCCTTGCTCAGGTTGGCCTGGGCGCTGTCGAGATCGGCCTTGAAGGGCGCCGGGTCGATGCGAAACAGCACGTCGCCCTGCTTGACGTCGTGGCCTTCCTTGAACACCCGCTGCATCACCACACCGGCGACCCGCGCACGCACTTCGGCAATCCGCGGCGCGGCGATGCGACCGCTCAGTTCGCTGGTGATGGACAGGGGCTTGGCTTGCAGGGTTTCGATGCGCACCTTGGCCAGGGGCATTTGCGGCGCCTCGGCGGCGGAGTTGCCACACGCGCTCAGCGCCAGGGTGAGGGCCAACAGGCAAAACGGCGCCAACAGATTCTTCGACATGCTCTTATCCCAATAGTGACTGGCGCATCCTAAGGTCACCTGCGCCGTGGTGCTGTGAAGCTGTGTAGGTGGTGTGTGAAGAAATGTAAGGTGCGGCGCGCGCAGCGTCGAGGGCGTATATCCTTGCACAATCCTGCAAACACTGAAGATCAAATGTGGGAGGGGGCTTGCCCCCGATAGCGGTGAATCAGTCAACAACTCTGCATCTGAAGCACCGCCATCGGAGGCAAGCCTCCTCCCACATTGGATTTGTGTACGACACATCACTGTATTTTCTGGAAACACCTTCATGCCCAACATCCTCCTGGTGGAAGACGACGCCGCACTCTCCGAGCTGATTGCCAGCTACCTGGAACGTAATGGCTACCACGTCAGCGTGCTCAGCCGTGGCGACCACGTACGGGAGCGCGCACGCCTCAACCCGCCGGACCTGGTGATCCTCGACCTGATGCTGCCGGGCCTCGACGGCCTGCAAGTGTGCCGCCTGCTACGCGCCGATTCGGCCGGCCTGCCGATCCTGATGCTCACCGCCCGCGACGACAGCCACGACCAGGTGCTGGGCCTGGAAATGGGCGCCGACGATTACGTCACCAAACCCTGCGAGCCGCGTGTGCTGCTGGCCCGTGTGCGCACCTTGTTGCGCCGCAGCAGTTTGTCCGAGCCCCAGGTGGCCAACGACCAGATCCTCATGGGCAACCTGTGTATCGACCTGTCGGAACGTACGGTGGTGTGGCGCGAACAGCCGGTGGAACTGTCCAGCGGCGAATACAACCTGCTGGTGGTGCTGGCCCGGCATGCCGGCGAAGTGCTCAGCCGCGACCAGATCCTGCAACGCCTGCGCGGCATCGAGTTCAACGGCACCGACCGCTCGGTGGACGTGGCCATCTCCAAGCTGCGCCGCAAGTTCGACGACCACGCCGGCGAGGCGCGCAAGATCAAGACCGTGTGGGGCAAGGGTTACCTGTTCAGCCGTTCCGAGTGGGAATGCTGAGCCATGTTTCGTGTGCTGCTGCGCCTCTACCTGATCACCATCGTCACCTACAGTGCGGCGATCTACCTGATTCCCAAACTGGTCATCCAGCTGTTCGAACACCGTTACCTGGATTACAACGTCGAGCAGTCCCGTGGCCAGCAAACCCTGATCGTCAGGCAATACCAACGGGCGCCGGTGGAGCGTTGGTCCCAGGTCACCGAGCAACTGGGCCGCGACTTTGCGCCGCTCAAAGTGCAACTGCTGCTGCGCCAGGACGCCAGCTACACCCCGCAGGAAGCGACGCTGCTGGAGCAGGGCAAACCGGTGATTCGCCTGGGGGAGTGGGGCTGGATGGAAGAAATCAGCTCGCCGCTCAACCAGCAGTTCGTGGTCAAGCTGACCATCCCGCCAGACCCGCTGGACATGAACCTGCTGTACTGGTCGATGAACGTGCTGATCGGCGCGGCGTTGCTCGCCTGCCTGCTGTTCTGGCTGCGCCCGCACTGGCGCGATCTGGAACGCCTGAAAAGCACCGCCGCCCAATTGGGCAAGGGCAACCTGGCCGAGCGCACACGTATCCCGCCCAGCTCCAACATCGGCAGCCTGGCGGCGGTGTTCGATACCATGGCCGACGACATCGAACACTTGCTCAACCAGCAGCGGGATTTGCTCAACGCCGTCTCTCACGAACTGCGCACGCCGTTGACGCGCCTGGATTTCGGCCTGGCGCTGGCGCTGTCTGAAGACTTGCCCGAAGCCAGCCGCGAGCGCCTGCATGGCCTGGTGGCGCATATCCGCGAGCTGGATGAACTGGTGCTGGAGTTGCTCTCCTACAGCCGCCTGCAAAACCCGGCGCAACTGCCGGAGCGGGTCGACGTGGTGCTTGATGAGTTTATCGACAGCGTGCTGGGCAGCGTCGACGACGAGTTGGAAAACCCCGAGATCGTTATCGACGTGGTGCTCGACTGCGCCGTCGAGCGCTTCAGCCTGGATCCGCGCCTGACGGCCCGCGCCTTGCAAAACCTGCTGCGCAACGCCACGCGCTACTGCGACAAACGCATCCAGGTGGGGGTCAAGGTGTGTCCCAAGGGGTGTGAAATCCGGGTGGATGACGATGGCATCGGCATCCCGTTGGACCAGCGCGAGCGCATCTTCGAACCGTTCTACCGCCTCGACCGCAGCCGTGACCGCAGCACCGGCGGGTTCGGCCTGGGCCTGGCAATCAGCCGCCGCGCCCTGGAAGCCCAGGGCGGCACCCTGACGGCCCAGGCATCGCCGTTGGGCGGCGCACGGTTTCGCGTGTGGCTGCCCAGCGTCGGTTGATCAGAGCACCTTGACCGCACGGCCGATGGCCTGGATCGGCCCGGTGGGTTTGCCGGTCGGCGAGCCGCGTGGGTCTTCCAGGGTCAGCTCGAACAATTGGTTGGGCGACAGCGGCGGCAGCCTGTCCAGCGGCACCGACAGCGTTTGACCCGGCTTGACCAGCCCCAGTGATACCGGACCTTGCCAGCCATCGCCCTTGGTCCAGAACTGCAGGGCCTTGTCAGCCGGAACCTCCATCACACCCAATGGAATCAGCTGGATGTTCTGGTCATTGCTGGCCTGGATCACCCAACCCGGTGCCTGGCTTTGCGGTGCGACCAGCACCACCACAAAGGCCGGGTCCGCAATGGGCGGGCGGGTCAGCAGCAGCGCCGCCAGCACCACGCTCGCCGCCACCCCGGCGGCGGCGAGGCCGCGCCACACGGCCAGCAGGTTCCACCAGGGTACGTGGGCGTCCGGGCTCGCGGTGTTACGTTCGATGCGCCGCCACAGCTGCGCCGAGGGCAGTACCGGTTCGGCCAACGCAGTCAGGGGCAGCAGGCGCTGTTCCCAGGCATCCACCGCCGCCCGCAACTGGGCATCGTGGGGCAGGCGTTGTTCCACCTCGGCCCGTTGTTCGGCGGGCAGAGTGCCCAGCACGTATTCGCCGGCCAGTTCGTCCAGGGGGTTGTTCATGCCATGCACTCCCGCAGCGCGGCGAGGCTACGTTTGATCCAGGCTTTGACGGTCCCCAAAGGGGTGTCCAGCCTCGAAGCGATTTCGCTGTGGGAATAGCCGTCGACATATGCATGCAGGATGCAGGTGCGACGGGCCGGGTCGAGCTGCTCCAGGCAGGTGTGGATCTGCCCGGAACGCGTGGAAAATTCAAACGTGTCAGTGGGCGCTGCGACCTGTTCATGTTCGTCGCCCAGCGGCACCTCACGGTAATGATTGCGCACCACGTTGAGGGCCAGGTGACGGGTCACGCTGAACACCCAACCCCGCGCCGAACCACGGCTGGGGTCGAAACTGCCAGCGCCGCGCCAGATCCTGATAAACGCGTCATGCACGATATCTTCGGCCAGCGCCCGGTCACGCACGATACGCAGGGCTACGCCGAGCAAATGGCTGCTGTCCTGCTCATACAGCCGGCGCAAGGCGCGTTGGTCGCCACGGGCACAGGCCAGCAGACAGGCTTCGTAATCAAACACGCACATCCCTCAAATGGCTGAACCCCTGTGGCGAGCGTGCCCGCCACAGGCAGCGTAGCGCAGTTTGCTCAGTTGGCCGCCCAGAAGATGTAGTCGGCCTGGTACTTCACCATTTCCTGCTTGCCCTTGTTGGCGGCTGTGCACTCGCTGCTCGGCGCCACCCCACCTTTAAGGGCGACCCGCTGGATGTAACTCACGCCACTCATCGCGCCCTTGCCTTCGGCCGGGTTGGCCTTGACCAGTTGATACGGCAGGTTGCCCGGGCTCGATGGCGCCACGGCCAGTTGGGTGCCGGTGATTTTCGAACCGTCCTTGGCTTGCCAGGTGGCGGGCGGGCCGAAGTAGGTACCGACTGGCTTGCCGCTGCGATCATTGAGCACCGCCTTGGGGCCGACGAAGGTCCATTCGGTCTGGCCGGCAGCGTTGGCTTTGTCGCGGCACTCGTAGGTGATTTCGCCGACGCCGGTGGTTTCCATTGCTACTTTATGGCCGTCCGGCACCTTGATGCTGTCGGGCAGGCCGGCCTGGGCAAAGGCGGCAGGGCTGGCCACGAGCAAACCGGTGAGGCAGAGCAGGGCTTTAGCGTTCATGGGTGTTTCTCCATTAGATGAAACAGCAGGGTTGCTGCAAGGACTACCCATGGGCACGCCAACTGGATGCAGTGCTCGGCAAAAAAACTGCATCAGGCGAAAAAGATCTAAAGTCAGATCATATTGGTATAAGTAGTTATAAGAAAAATCGCTATCCTGCCGCCAGAAATTTATAAGGCCGCGGGTAGCTGTAATGGAAGTGGGTAACTTTGGTTTCGTAATTGCCGGCCTGATCGTGGGTTTTATCGTGGGCATGACCGGCGTCGGCGGGGGCTCGTTGATGACGCCGATCCTGTTGTGGTTCGGCATCAACCCGGCCACGGCCGTGGGCACTGACCTGCTGTACGCCGCCATCACCAAGTCCGGTGGCGTGCTGGTACACAGCAAGAACAAGAACATCGATTGGACCATCACCGGCTGGCTGACCCTGGGCAGCGTGCCCGCGGTGCTGCTGACCCTGTGGTTCCTCGCCAGCTTGCACACCGACCCGACGGCGATGAACGCGGTGATCAAGCAAGCCCTCGGCGTGGTGTTGCTGCTGACGGCCCTGGCGATCCTGTTCAAGAAAACCCTGTTGGCCTTTGCCCAGCGCCATGCGGGCGACAGCTATCACATGAACCCGCGCAACCTCAACGCACTGACGGTGCTCACCGGCGCCATCCTCGGCACCATGGTCGCCCTGACCTCCATCGGCGCCGGCGCCCTGGGCACCGTAGCGTTGTTTATCCTGTATCCGTTCCTGGCCACGCGCCGCCTGGTGGGCACCGAGATTGCCCACGCCGTGCCCCTGACCCTGGTGGCGGGCCTGGGCCATGCGGGCATGGGCAACATGGACTGGCAGCTGTTGGGCTTTTTGCTGATGGGCTCGTTGCCGGGCATTTATGTGGGCAGCCACATGACCGGCAAGATCCCGGACGGCGTGCTGCGCCCGTGCCTGGCGATCATGTTGATGGCGGTCGGGTACAAACTGGCCTTCTAGGCTATATGCACTCCAAGTGTGGGAGGGGGCTTGCCCCCTCCCACATTTCGATTGTGCCAGGCCTCAGTGCTTTGCCGGGCCGTTGCCGATCTGCCATACGAACGGCGGCTCGGTTCCATTGATCTCCCAGTCCCCCACAATCCGCGCCTTGTAGATCACCGGGTTGTGCGACGACACCGTCCGCGCATTGCGCCAATGCCGATCAAGGGCCTTGCCCTGGCGCACATCCGACGCGCCGAGCGCATTGAAAAGCTGGCTGGTAGCCCGCTGGATCAAATCCGACACCACCACCTGCGCCGTTGCCGACTCAATCTCGGCCGCCACATTGGCTTCGCGCTCCACCGCATCATCACCGCCAAACCGTGCCACGTAGGCCCGTTGTGCTGGCCATGTTGCCCGCAGCGCGCTGGCTTGCGCGGCATACACCAGCGCTGCCACTTCGCCGACTACCTGTTGAATCTGTGCGTCCTGGCTCACATGGGGCGCATTGCCATGGCTGTAGATGCGCTTGCGGCTACGCACTTGATGGGCCACGTCGCGCAGGGCCGCACGGCCGATACCGGCCAGGCTGGCCAGCAGCACCAACTGGTAGAACGCGGTCTGGTATTTGAAGCGGGTGGCGAAGTCGATGACGTTGTCGGCCTCGACCTCTGCGTCGGTAAAGCGCGAAGTGCCGCTGCCGGTGGTGCGCTGGCCGAAGCCGTCCCAATCGTCGCTGTGCACCACACCCGGCTGGCGTGCGCGGGTGGCGGCGATCACGTCGGCGCCGGTGTCGCTGCGCTGGGCGTACACGTCGATCCAGTCAGAGAAGATGCTGCCGGTGCTGTAGAACTTTTCACCGTTGAGTTTCCACTTGTCGCCGTCGGGGCTGACCTGGGTGACCACATCCCCGATGGCTACGTTGCCGATTTCGGTCCAGGCGCAGCCGACGATGTCGCCGTCGACAAACCGCTTGAACCACAGGTCACGGCCGGCGCTCGGCGGCGCATTCAGGCGGTCTTCGGCAAAGGCGAAATGCCCGCGCAGGGCCTGCGGCACGTTGGAGTCGGCTTCGGCCAGTTCGATCAGCAGTTCAAACAACTGAGGCAGGGACGCGCCGCCGCCGCCGTATTCCACCGGGACGCGCACCGCGCCAAAGCCGGCCTCCTTGAGCCATTGGATCGGCTCATGGGGCAGGGTGCGGCTGAGTTCGCGCTGCACCGCGCCGTCGGCAATGCGCTGGAAGATCGGCCGAAAACGCGCGGCCAGGGTGGGGTAATCGACGCCGATGGACAGCGGGTTGATGAGGTGATGTTCGGTCATGGGCAAGGCTCCGGGGCAGTGGTCAATGCATGGGGGATTGCACACTCCGTGCCGGGTGCGTGGCCCAATGTTTACGGGGGATTTGCCTGGATCACTGTTGCGCCAGCAACAGCAATCCGACAAACCGGCGCAATCCCTGACATTTGCCCGCCCGCCCGCCAAGACCTCATTTTTGGCCGCAACCCTGATGGCGTGGGCGTTTGCCCCTGGCTGGCACGCTTGCTGCTCAAGCCTCGTTACATCCCTTTTGCACGAGGTACCGTTCAATGAGTCAGCAAGCCGTGAAATTTGCCTATTGGGTGCCCAACGTCAGCGGTGGGCTGGTGGTCAGCAAGATTGAACAACGCACCGACTGGGGCATCGACTACAACCGCAAACTGGCACAACTGGCCGAAGCTGCCGGCTTTGAGTATGGCCTGACCCAGATCCGTTTCACCGCCGGCTACGGCGCCGAGAACCAGCATGAATCCGTGGCGTTCAGCCATGCGCTGCTGGCGGCCACCACCACGCTCAAGGTCATCGCGGCGATCCTGCCTGGCCCGTGGCAGCCGGCGCTGGCGGCCAAGCAGCTGGCGACCATCGACCAACTCACCAATGGCCGCATCGCGGTGAATATCGTCAGCGGCTGGTTCAAGGGTGAATTCCAGGCCATCGGCGAACACTGGCTGGAGCACGACGAGCGCTATCGCCGCTCCGAAGAATTTATCCGCGCCCTCAAAGGCATCTGGACCCAGGACGACTTCACCTTCAAAGGCGATTTCTACCGTTTCAACAACTACACCCTCAAGCCCAAGCCACTGGGCCAGCCGGAAGTGTTCCAGGGCGGCAGTTCACGGGCGGCGCGGGACATGGCGGCGCGAGTCTCGGACTGGTATTTCACCAACGGCAACACCCCGGAAGGCATCAAGGCCCAGGTCGATGACATTCGCGCCAAGGCGGCGGCCAATAACCATTCGGTCAAGGTCGGCGTCAACGCGTTCGTGATCGCCCGCGACACCGAAGAAGAAGCCCGCGCCGTGCTCGCCGAGATTATCAACAAGGCGGACCCGGAAGCGGTCAATGCGTTTGGCGATGCGGCCAGGCAGGCTGGCAAGGCTTCACCGGAAGGCGAGGGCAACTGGGCCAAGTCCAGCTTTGAAGACCTGGTGCAGTACAACGACGGCTTCAAGACCAACCTGATCGGCACCCCGCAGCAGATCGCCGAGCGCATCGTTGCGCTCAAGGCGGTGGGGGTGGATCTGGTGCTGGCGGGGTTCCTGCACTTCCAAGAGGAAGTGGAGTACTTCGGCAAGCGGGTGTTGCCGCTGGTGCGTGAGCTGGAAGCCAAGCAGGGCATCAGGGAAGTGGCCTGAGCCAAGGCCAGGCTCAGGCGCCTGGCTGCAAGGTCAACACCTCAAACCCGTCCGCCGTCACCGCCACGGTGTGTTCCCACTGCGCCGACAGGCTGTTGTCCTTGGTGACCACCGTCCAGCCATCCTTGAGGCTGCGTGTCTTGGCGCCGCCCTGGTTGAGCATCGGCTCGATGGTAAACACCATGCCTTCGCGCAGCTCCATACCGGTGCCGGGGCGGCCGAAGTGCAGGATCTGCGGTTCCTCATGCATCTGCTTGCCGATGCCATGACCACAGTATTCACGCACCACGCTGTAGCCGTTGGCCTGGGCGTGGCTCTGGATCGCGTGGCCAATATCACCCAGGCGTGCGCCGGGCTTGACCTGGCGGATGCCGGCCCACATCGCTTCGAAGGTCATCTCCACCAGGCGCCTGGCCTTGGGGGCGACGGTGCCGATCATGTACATCTTGCTGGAGTCGGCGATGTAGCCGCCTTTTTCCAGGGTGATGTCGATATTGATGATGTCGCCGTCCTTGAGGATCTCCTTGGCGCTGGGCATGCCATGGCACACCACCTCGTTGATCGAGGTGTTGATCGAGAACGGGTAATCGTATTGCCCCAGGCTGGCGGGGCGGGCTTTGAGGTCGTTACGGATGAAGGCTTCGACGGCGGCGTCCAGCTCCAGGGTGGAGCGGCCGGCGGCGACAAAACCGTCGAGCATGCTGAACACCTGGGCCAGCAGGCGCCCGGCTTCGCGCATCACGGCCAGTTGGGCGGTGGTCTTGATCATCAGCTGCGCCCCCGGATCAGGTCGGGTTTGTCGAGCAACAATCTGTTGATCAGCTCGTTGTAGGGCAGGCTGGGGTTGAGTTCGGCGAGCAGGCCGATCTTGATCCAGAACTCGGCCTGAGCGTTGATGGAACGGTCCATCGTCGCGCTGGCCAGGCGCAGTTGTTCGTGCAGTTGGTCGGTGATCTTGACGATGCCCATGGGGTTCACTGTTTAAGTTGGATATACAAAGCGTATATGTTTCGTATGTCCGGCGTAAACCCCACAGGCTAAATGGTGCTTGGTCATTGACTTGCACGGCAGCGCCCGGTTAATTTCGTGACATGACATTTCAAGCCTTCCGCAGCCAGCCAAGCATTATTACCGCCATTCCTCATTTGGCGGGATAGCACACGGCTGCACCCAAACCCGCCTTAGAGGCGGGTTTTGTTTTTCCGTCTCCAGGGCCATCCAAAAAAAGCCAGGAGACACCGATGAGCGCATCTACCCCAAGGGCTAGCCAAGACACCGCACTGCTTGAGCACTACGTGAAAAAGATCCTCGCCGCGCCAGTCTACGACCTGGCGGTGCGCACGCCGTTGCAGGCGGCGCCGGCGTTATCGTCGTTGCTCGGCAACACGGTGCTGCTCAAGCGCGAAGACTTGCAGCCGACGTTTTCCTTCAAGATCCGCGGCGCCTACAACAAGTTGGTGCAGCTCACCGACGAGCAAAAGGCGCGTGGCGTGGTGACGGCCTCGGCAGGCAATCACGCCCAGGGCGTGGCGCTGGCGGCGCGGGAGTTGGGGATCAAGGCGCGTATCGTCATGCCGTGCAGCACGCCGGAGTTGAAGGTGCTGGGTGTGCGCTCCCGAGGCGCCGAAGCGGTGCTGCACGGCGAAAGTTTCCCGTTCGCCCTGGCCCATGCGCTGCAACTGGCCGAGACCTCAGGCTGTACCTTCGTTTCGCCCTTCGATGACCCGGACGTAATCGCCGGCCAGGGCACCGTGGCCATGGAAATCCTGCGCCAGCAACAAGGCCCGCTGGACGCGATCTTCGTGCCGGTGGGCGGTGGCGGCCTGATCGCCGGCATTGCCGCCTACGTCAAATACCTGCGGCCCGAGGTGCGCATCATCGGGGTCGAACCGGAAGGCTCCAGCTGCCTGCTGGCCGCCTTGCGCGCCGGCGAACGCGTGGTGCTGCCCAGCGTCGACGGGTTTGCCGACGGCACAGCAGTGGCGCAGATCGGTGCCTACGGGTTTGAAATCTGCCGCGATTGGGTGGATGAGGTCATCACCGTGAGCAACGACCAACTGTGCAGCGCGATCAAGCTGATCTACGACGATACCCGCTCCATCACCGAACCCTCCGGCGCACTGGCCGTGGCGGGCATTCGCAAGTACGTCCTGGAGCATGGCGTGCGTGCCCAGACCCTGGTGGCGGTGAATTCCGGGGCAAATATCAACTTTGATAGTTTGCGACATGTTGCTGAAAGAGTGACCGCGTACGCACACGAACTGCAGGGTTAAACGTTTAATCGTGGCTGTTCGCCGATGATATAAACGCTTCGGTGGAGGCTCAGTTTAAGTTATATAAACTTGTACCGTTCTTATGAGGAATTGTTACTACACACGCGCATTTTGTTGAGTACGCTGACTGTATGAAGGCGTCTTCCAAGGCTGGCAAGCGCCTGCATGACACATAACAAAACACTCTGTTGGCAGTCTCAAAAAAAAGGAGAGGTTGGCCATGCTTTCGGAACTAGAGCTACGCAGCATTATTGAAGGAAGTTTCCTGCCCAAACGGTGCGAATGCACCAAAGCCGAAGATGCTTCGCTGACGATCAAGGTCTACGACGACCGCGACCGTGACCGGGTGGATTTGGAAGTCAAAGGCATCAACGCAGACAAACTCGACAGCAGTCGGGCGATTTGCAACCTGATCACCGGGTTGCGTGAAGACCTTAAAAATACCCATGCACCCGCCCTCAAACGAGCGGGAGGTCGAGCCTATTACTAGGCAGACGCCTGAGAATGAACCACCGAAGACCTATGGGCCTGGATAAATGCCAGGCCCAGTACGGTTTCCGTTGCCACGGCCAGGAAAATACCCGGCCCGGCATTGCCGCTGAACCACTCACACACGCCCAGCACAGCCAGCACCAGGCAGCCGATGGCAAAGCCACTGGTCATGGCGCGACGTGTGTCCGAAGGCGGCGCATGGCGGGCGCGGTAAAACATGATGCCGATGGCCAGGAACAGCGCGGCGCTGCGGCGGGCGACCAGGCCGGTGGCGTCGGACGACGTCACGCCCCACATACCGAGCAGCAGCTCGGGGCGCAGCCCCCAGACGAGCGCGAGGGCGAAGCACAGCAGGGCGGTTGCGGTGGCGAGGGTACGAAAACTCAGCGGCATGGCGATTCCTTTCGGCCTGGGAAACAAGCCCGCCAGAATACGCCTATCTACGCGGGCTTGCTGTGTGAGAGTGAAAGGCTCAATTCTGGAAGCTGCACGCATCGGACAGCTTGCGATAGCCCACGTCTTCGATTTTCCCGGCCTTGTCCACGAACTTGATATCGGCGTCGATGACCTTGCAGTCGTTGGTCGGCGCTTCGTTCATGGCGATCACATGCTTGATGTTCAGCGGCATGCCGTATTGGTAAGGCACCGGTTTCTGTTCGTCGGCCTGGGCCAGGCCGGAGGCGGCGGCCAGTGCCAGTGCGCCGCCGAACAGTAAAGTACGCAATTTCATGAGGGTGCTCCGCAAGTGGGTTCGACTTCACTGTCGGCGTGCGGGATTAACCATCGATTAATGTCGGCCTGGCTGACAAAACCTTCATGAAACCGGGCGTTCAGCCCAACTGCTGGCGATACGGCAAGTCCGGTCCGGTCTTGGTGCAGGTCAGGGCGGCTGCGCGAATCGCGAAGCCGAGCATGGCGTCGATCTGCGCCCGGGTGAGCTGTTGCAGGCCGTCGACCGAATCCAACTGCTGCTCGGTCAGCCAGGCAATCAACGCCGCCTGGAAGGTATCGCCGGCGCCTACGGTGTCGGCCATCACCACCTTGACCGCCGGTTGCGACCACGTGCCATGCTGGCGGCTGAACACTGTGGCACCGTCGCCGCCACGGGTGAGAAACACCAGTTGGCAGCGGTGCTGCAACCAGCCTTGCAGCACGCTTTCGGGGGATTGGTCGGGGTAGAGCAGGTGCAGGTCTTCGTCGCTGACCTTGATCAGGTCGGCATGCTTGACCAGCTCGGCGATACGGTCGCGCCACAGCTGGATATCCGGCTGCGGGTTGAGGCGCACATTGGGGTCGAGGCTGATCAGGCGCCGGCCGCTTTCGCGCTGGACCAGGGCCAGCAGGGTGTCGCCAATCGGCTGCACCACCAGGGAGAACGAGCCGATGTGCAGCCCGCGCACGTCATCACCCAGCACCGGCAAGTGCGCGACTTGCAGTTGCCGGTCGGCGCAGCCTTCGCCACGAAAGCTGTATTGCGGTGAGCCATTGGCGCCCACGGCGACCATCGCCAGGGTCGTCGGCGCGGCGAATTCCACCAGAAATTGCTGACTCACGCCTTCATCCTGGAGCACCTGCACCAAGCGACGACCGAGGAAGTCAGCGGACACGCCGCCGAACAGCCCTGCCTCGATGCCCAGGCGGCGCAAGCCGACGGCGACGTTGAACGGCGAACCCCCGGCAATCGACTTGTAGTTGACCTTCGACGCCAGCCCGCTGGCATCCTCTTCGCTGAAGAAATCAAACAGCGCTTCACCACACACCAGATACATAGTCGTTCGCTCTTAAAGGGTTGCCACTAGCTGTTGATAACGCTCGTACGCCTGTTGATAGGCGCTGACATTGGCCGCGACCGGCAGCGTACGGCTGGCCGGGTCGACGCTCACGCATTTGTCGCACAGGCTGGCCAGGGATTCGCCGGATTGGCTCCATGCCGCCTGGATCGCCGCGCCCAGGGCGGCGGCTTCGCTTTGTTCGGTGCAGATTACTTCGGTGTTCATGATATCGGCGACCATCTGCCGCCACACCGGGCTTTTCGAGCCGCCGCCGATCAGGCGGATACTCTGGCTTTGCAGGCCGGTCTGGCGCAGCAGGTCGAGGCCGTAACGCAGGCCGAAGGTGGTGCCTTCGACCACGGCGCGACAGAGATTGGCGCGGGTCAGGTTGGTCATGGTCAGCCCGTGCAGGCTGCCGGTGGCGTGGGGCAGGGCAGGCACGCGCTCGCCGTTGAGAAACGGCAGCATGCTCACGCCGTCGGCGCCAATCGGTGCTTGCTCGACCAGGGCGTTGAAGGCGTTCAGGTCCAGCTCGAACAGCTCGCGCATCACGCCGGTGGCGTTGGTCAGGTTCATGGTGCAGATCAACGGCAACCAGCCGCTGCTGGATGAGCAGAAGGTCGCCACCGAGGCCTGGGGGCTGACGTTGGGCTGGTCCGAAAAGGCGTAGACGGTGCCCGATGAACCCAGGCTCATGGTGATCACGCCCGGCGCGATATTACCGGTGCCGATGGCGCCCATCATGTTGTCGCCGCCGCCGCTGGAGACCAGGGCATGGGGGTTGACGCCCAGGCGCTCGGCGATGGCCGGCAGGATTGTGCCCACCGCTTGGTCGGCTTCGATCAGGGGCGGCAAGGCTTTTTCCAGGCGACCGCTGGGGTCGATGTGCTGGAGCAACGCCACGTCCCATTCACGGCGGCGCACATTGAAGTAGCCGGTGCCGGACGCATCGCCGTATTCCGCGACGGCACGGCCGGTCAGCCAATAATTGAGGTAGTCGTGGGGCAGCAGGATATGGGCGATTTGCTTGAAGAGGTCCGGGTGCTGTTCGCGGGTCCAGAGCAGCTTGGACACGGTGTAGCCCGGCGCGATGGCCACGCCCAGCCGTTCGAGGGAGCCGCTTTCGCCGCCCAGATGCTGCAACAGGCGCTCGTTTTCCGGCGCGGTTTCGGTGTCGCACCACAGCTTGGCCGGGCGCAATACCTGGCCTTGGTCATCCAGCAGCACCAGGCCGTGCTGCTGGCCGGAAACGCCGATGCCGAGGATGTCCTGGCCGTCCACCCCGGCCTGTTGCAGGGCGCGGTGGGTGGCTGCGGTAAAGGCGTCCAGCCATTCCTGGGTGTGCTGCTCGCGGCGGCCGTTGGCGCCGCTGATCAGCGTGTGCGCGGCGGCGCCGAGGCCCAGGACCTTGCCGCTGGAAGCGTCGAGGACGATAGCCTTGGTGCCCTGGGTGCCGCAGTCGATGCCGAGGAACAGGTTTTGCTGGGTCATGATGGGGTGCTCAGCATTATTGTTGGAGTGTAAATGTGGGAGGGGGCTTGCCCCCGATAGCAGTGGGTCAGTGACAGATTTATTAACTGATACACCCTCATCGGGGGCAAGCCCCCTCCCACATTTTTAGGCCGGTTTCTTCAGTAACAGCTTCAGCGTTTTAGTGACGCCGTTGTCACGCAAGCTCACAAAACACCGCTCGAACGCTGCCACAAACTCAGGCGAGTTGGGAATAGCCGTGCCAAAAATCTCTTCCACCCCCAACAGGCGTTTGCTGACCAGCGCATCATCGGTCACCAGATCCTGGCAAAACTCGGCACGTGGGTCGGGGATCTTGTAGCTCACGCCATTCTCATCCACGCCCTTCAAATACAAGGCCCAGGCGGCGACTACCAGTGCAGCCCGTTCAGTCTCGCGGCCGTCAGCGATCAGACGATTGATAGTCGGCACGGTGAACTTGGGAAACTTCGACGAACCATCCGAACACACGCGCTCCAACTGGTCGGCAATCGCCTGGTTGGAGAAGCGGTCCACCAAGGTCTGCTTGTACGCTGTCAAATCAATCCCTGGCACCGGCGCCAGGTTCGGCGTGACGTCCAGGTCCATGTAGGCGCGCATATACGCCACAAACACCGGGTCGTTCATGGTTTCGTGAACAAACCGATAGCCTTTGAGAAACCCCAGGTAAGTCAGGGCCAGGTGGCTGCCATTGAGCAGGCCGATCTTCATTTCTTCGTAGGGCGTGACGTCATCGGTGAACTGCACGCCGACCTTTTCCCAGGCCGGGCGGCCGTTGACGAATTTGTCTTCCAGCACCCACTGCACAAAGGGTTCGCACACCACCGGCCAGGCGTCGTCGATGCCGTGCTCATCGTGCAATTGCAGGCGGTGGGCGGTGCTGGTCATTGGCGTGATGCGGTCGACCATGGCGTTCGGGAAGCTTACGTTGGCCTTGATCCAGTCGTGCAGTTCGGCGTTGTGCAGGGCGGCGAAAGCCAGCAGCGCCTTGCGTGTGACGGCGCCGTTGTGGGGCAGGTTATCGCAGGACATTACAGTGAACGCGGGAATGCCGGCGGCGCGGCGCTGGGTAAGGGCGGCGCAGATAAAGCCGAAGACGGTTTTCGGTGCGCTCGGGTGGGCCAAGTCATGCTGGATCTGCGGCAGGTGGGCCATGAATTCGCCGTTGCTGTCGTCAATGCAGTAGCCGCCTTCGGTGATGGTCAGCGAGACGATCCGAATGGCCGGGCTGGCCAGTTTGTCGATCAGCGCCTGGGCGCCGTCTTCGGCCAGCAGCATGTCGCTGATGGCGCCGATCACACGCACTTCGGTGTCGTCGGTGTCGCCCAGTTCATACAGGGTGAAGAGAAAATCCTGACCGGCCAGGTCGTCGCGGGCCTTGCGGTCTTCGGCACGCAGGCCGACGCCGCAGATGCTCCAGTCCAGGCCTTCACCGGAGTTCATCAGCGCATCGGTGTAATACGCCTGATGCGCCCGGTGGAAACCACCGACGCCGATATGGGCGATGCCCTGGCGGGTGTCGGCAATGGCGTAGGCCGGGATTTTCACCTGCCCGGCCAGTTGCGTGAGGTTCTGTTTATTCAGTTTCATAACGTAATTCTCGCGAAATCAGGCGGCAGCGCGCAGTGGGCGGGCCACGGCCACGCCGTCGGTGTCGAACAGGTGGCAGTGCGCCGGGTCCAGGTGCAGGTGCAGGGTTTCGCCATACTGGCTGGCCATGTCGCCGCGGATGCGCATGGTCAACGGCTCGCCGTTGGCGGTGTTGACGTGGCAGAACGTGTCGCTGCCCAGGCGCTCGCCCACATCGGCGGTGACGGTCAGGGTGGTTTGGCCAGGCGCTGCGATTTCCAGGTGTTCCGGACGAATGCCCAGGGTGACCGCGCTGCCGACGCTCAAGGTCGGGCCACTGAGCGGCAGGGTGATCAAGGTGCCGGCGTCCAGTTGCACTTCGCAGGCCTGGGACTCGACGCGGGTGACCTTGCCCTTGAGAAAGCCCATCTTCGGCGTGCCGAGAAAGCCCGCCACAAACAGGTTGGCCGGCTGGTGATACAGCTCCAGCGGCGAGCCGACCTGCTCGATGCGGCCGCTGTTGAGCACCACGACTTTATCGGCCAGCGTCATGGCTTCGACCTGGTCGTGGGTCACGTAGATCATGGTCGCCTGCAGTTCTTTATGCAGGCGCGCCAGTTCCAGGCGCATCTGCACGCGCAGGGCGGCGTCGAGGTTGGACAGCGGTTCATCGAACAGAAAAATCTTCGGGTTGCGCACAATCGCCCGGCCAATCGCCACGCGCTGGCGCTGGCCGCCGGACAGCTGCTTGGGTTTGCGCTCCAGCAGCGGGCCCAGTTCCAGGATGCGCGCCGCCTCACTGACTTTGCTCTCGACCAGCTTCTTGTCAACGCCGGCCAGGTCCAGGGCAAACGACATGTTCTTGCGCACGCTCATATGCGGGTACAGCGCGTACGTCTGGAACACCATCGCCAGGTCGCGCTTGGCCGGGGTCACTTCGGTGATGTCGCGACCGTCGAGTTCGATGGTGCCTTCGCTGACTTCTTCCAGCCCCGCGATCAAGCGCAGCAGGGTGGATTTACCGCAGCCCGACGGGCCGACGAAGACCACGAACTCCTTGTCGTTCACTTCCAGGTCGATGCCCTTGATGATCGAGAAACCTTCGAAGCCTTTTTGCAAATTCTTGATTTTCAGGTTGGCCATGATGGGCCCTCCGCTAGAAATTATTATTTAACGGCGCCGAAGGACAAGCCGCGTACCAGCTGTTTCTGGCTGATCCAGCCAAAGATCAGGATCGGCGCACAGGCTAGGGTCGAGACGGCCGACAATTTGGCCCAGAACAAGCCTTCGGGGCTGGAGTAGGAGGCGATCAGCGCGGTCAACGGCGCGGCGTTCGACGAGGTCAGGTTCAGCGACCAGAACGCCTCGTTCCAGCACAGGATCAGCGACAGCAACACCGTGGAAGCCAGGCCGCCCTTGGCAATCGGCAGCAGCACGCGGACCATTTCCTGCCACAGGGTGGCGCCGTCCAGGCGGGCGGCTTCGAGGATGTCTTTGGGGATGTCTTTGAAGTAGGTGTAGACCATCCACACCACGATCGGCAGGTTGATCAGGGTGTAGATAATGATCAGCGCAATGCGTGTATCCAGCAGGCCAAAACTCTTGGCCAGCAGGTAGATCGGCATCAGTACGCCCACCGGCGGCAGCATTTTGGTGGACAGCATCCAGAGCAGCGTGCCCTTGGTGCGCTGGGTTTCGTAGAACGCCATGGAGTAGGCGGCCGGCACCGAGATCAGCAGGCAAAGGGCTGTGGCGCTGAAGGAAATCAGCACGGAGTTCCACGCATAGCTGAAATAGTTGCTGCGCTCGTTGATGTGCAGGTAGTTCTCCAGCGTCGGCGTGAAGATGAACTGCGGCGGCGTGGCGAACGCGTCGATTTCGGTCTTGAAGCTGGTCAGCACCATCCAGAAGAT
>Ga0308161_1000452_pt1 | contig 65871 bp, 56 predicted proteins | sample PhyFR2_FD_201034 | JGI IMG/M metagenome (GOLD analysis project Ga0308161, IMG submission 201034) | Phyllosphere microbial communities from UC Gill Tract Community Farm, Albany, California, United States - DLSLF.R2 | ecosystem: Host-associated > Plants > Phyllosphere > Unclassified | place: USA...
ACAAAATAATTAGTGACCCATCGATTCTAAATGAAATTTTATTGAAAAGAAAATCATAATGTGTCCCCGGTTCTCCCGAAGCCTCGGGACTGGAGGTACCACGAAACCCACTCAAACGAGTGGGTTTTTTTATACTTTTTAATTAACCGCAAAGTTCCCAAAGAAAAAATGCAATCCCGAGGCTTCGGGATCGCTTTTTTCTTTGTGTACCCTTATGACTAAATTTTATTCCTATTATATTAAATGTTTTAAAATCAAAATGTCAACAAATAAGTGGTTTTTGTTAAAAAAGTATTAAGTGAATAAAAAAATATCATCTATATTCGTAAAACTGTATTTTTAGATTTCAATTATTAATAAGATCTCAAAGTTGTTTTATGAGCAAAACTTCTACTAAGGGCATTTGGAAAGTAATTTCAGCCTCTTCTATGGGCACCATGATCGAATGGTATGATTTTTACATTTTTGGCAGTTTGGCTGTCGTTATTTCAACAAAATTTTTCCCGACTGATAATCCGACCGCGGCATTTTTATCTACTTTGGCCACATTTGCTGCCGGATTTGTTGTTCGCCCCTTTGGAGCTTTATTCTTTGGGAGATTGGGCGATATAATTGGCCGCAAATATACTTTTATGGCAACCTTATTATTAATGGGTGGCTCTACATTTTTAATTGGCTGTATTCCGAGTTACGAATCGATTGGTTTTTTTGCTCCGCTGCTAGTACTGATTTTACGTTTACTTCAGGGACTTGCTCTTGGAGGTGAATATGGCGGTGCAGCGACCTATGTCGCAGAACATGCTCCAGCCAATCAAAAAGGATATTGGACTTCCTGGATTCAGACTACTGCTACTGTGGGTTTGTTTATTTCTTTGATGGTTATTTTGGCAACCAAAAACATTTTGTCAGCAGAAGATTTTGATCTGTGGGGCTGGCGTGTTCCGTTTTGGGTTTCTATTGCAATGGTTGGTGTTTCTTATTTAATCCGTAAAAATATGGATGAATCTCCTGTTTTCGCAAAAGCAAAAAAAGAAGGCACAACCAGTACAAATCCGTTAAAAGAAAGTTTTGGAAACCGGTACAATTTAAAATTTGTTCTCCTCGCGCTCTTTGGCGCTACAATGGGACAAGGCGTTGTTTGGTACACTGGACAATTCTATGCAATGAGTTTTATGAAAACGGTTATGAATGTTGACTCCTCACAAGTAGATGAATTATTAGGAATTGCCCTTTTAATAGGTACGCCATTTTTTATTTTTTTCGGATGGCTGAGCGACAAAATTGGCCGTAAATACATTATGATGTTTGGAATGCTGCTCGCTATCCTATCCTATAGATCCATCTACAAAGAGATGTACAATACAACTGATGTTAAACAGAAAACAGAAATCCTGGAAAATCCGATGGAGACAACTGAAGATAAAGAAGATGGAAGTTCTGTTACTAAGCTTCAGAAAAAATACACTGACGGCACAACCTTTATTGAGAAAAAAACGTACATACCTAATAAAGAAGTACAATCAAGTATTTCAATCACAATAAATTCAAGCGATAAATGGACTTTAATCTTCCTTGTTTTTATTCAGGTATTATTTGTAACGATGGTTTATGGACCGATTGCCGCATTTTTAGTCGAAATGTTTCCAACTAAAATCAGATACACTTCGATGTCGCTGCCGTATCATGTTGGAAATGGTATTTTTGGCGGATTACTTCCTGCCATTTCTACCTATTTTGTATCGCATGCTAAAACAGCAGGAAAAGCCGATTTTTATCTGGACGGATTATGGTATCCTATCGTTATTGCCGGAATATCCTTTGTAATTGGAATGATTTATATTGACAACAAAAACAAAATTACTCACCTTTAAAATTTAAAAAATGAATGCGATTAAACAGATTTTAGGGGCTTTATGGATTGCCTTAGCAGTAGCGGCTGCCTATTTTTGCGTATTTGAATTTGGCTTACCAAAACTACTTTCAGATCAACAGGAAGATTTAGTATTTGGAGCCATTATTCTTTTTATTCTTACACCGCTGATCGTTATGGGTTTAGGAACATTTGGATATTATTCTTTAATTGGAGAGTACAATAAAAAGAGATAGACCAAACCATTATAATAAAAGGGCTGTCTATTTTTCATGGAACAGCCCCTTTACGTTACTAACCTAACCAAATCTTCTAAAAGATTTATTTTTTAATAAATTTCACAACCTGAAACTTATTGTTTTCATCAATTGCTTTTACCAGATATACACCCGATGTTAAATCACTTACGTGAAATTGAAAATCAGAACTTCCAGCAGAATCGAAAGTCCTTACAATTTGCCCGTTCATCGAATAAATCTGCACTTTTGAACTTGCAAAACTCAGTGTAAAATAATTTGCAACCGGATTTGGATACAAACTGACCATATTTTCTTTCTCAAAATCTTCTATTGCCAAATTTGCCTGTTTATTGCCATAAATTCTATATTCTCCAGGCGCAAGATTTACAGCCGCATTAACATCTGTTACGTTGAAATTAGAATTATCCATTAAATTAAACCAGGATCCTGCATACTGAAATCCGGGAATGATATTTTGAGAAGTGGTATCAAAATTTGCTAAGATTACAACATCTTTTAACTGAGTTGAAGTCAAATTACTATTCGTAATTTTAATATTTATAGTTAACGAATTTGCATCAGACATTGTGGCTGTTCCTAAAAACACAGGTTCTGCTTTTTTAAGCGTAATCATCTTTGCCCAATCGTTATAAATTTTATTTCGGTTAGAATCGCCAAGCCAGTTCTCTGTCCACTGCGGCTGCGGTTTTGTATCTAATTTACAATCGCCCGGAATTGTTACAGATTCATCATTTACACTTCCGTTATTACAGCTAAAGATAGAATCATCCATTCCTAATTCTCCAAAATGCCAAATCATTTTTGGACCCGGAATTAGCAATGAAACCGCTCCGATTGCCGACATTCTTGACAAAGCCGTGTTTAGATTTTTTACATTATACGTTCCGTTCACCGCTCCATATTGCACATTTTTATACATGAGACGTTCTTCATCATGACTTTCGGCGTATCCCATTAAACGATTTGCTGTAAATCCATGACTGGAACTACTCACTCTGAAAATATTGCTGTCAGACAAATACCCCATCGATAATTGATTGTAGGCATTTGTCATTTTCCCCCACATCATAACTCCTTTGCTTGGAGACTCTGCTACGCGATAATTCGCCCATTGTTGTTCTTCTGTATCCGAACCTAAATGCTCAAAAATGGTATAATGTGTCGGATCCAGACTCCAGGAATAATCTGCATATTTTTTTAAGACATCTACTCTATCCTGCTGATATTTATTTGTACAAGGTTCGTCAGATCCCGAACAAGCCTGCGTAAATCCTTTGGTTAAGTCCCAACGAAAACCATCGATTTTGTATTCTTCGATCCATTGTTTAATAACACGATTTACATAATTTTGAGTTTTAAGCGATTGATGATTGAAATCTTCTCCAACACTATACGTATGTTCTGCAACCGTATTGAAATAAGGATTTTCTGTGGTTGGAGATCCAAAACCGTCTCCATCCGGATCATTCATCCACATTCTAACCATTGGGTTTCTTCCGAAAGCATGATTTAAGGCAACGTCTAGGATTACGGCAATTCCGTTTTGGTGACACAAATCTATAAATTCTTTTAATTTGTCTGAAGTCCCGTAAAACTTATCCAAAGCCATGTGAAATGAAGTATTATAACCCCAGCTTTCATTGCCTTCAAATTCCATTACAGGCATTAACTCAATAGCATTTATTTTTAAATTTTTAAAATAATCTATTTTATCTATTAGACTCTGATAACTCCTTGCTGCATCAAAATCACGGACTAAAACTTCATACACTACCAATTTTTCTTTTTCCGGTTTTGTAAAATTAGTTACCTGCCAATTGTAAGTCGTCTGCCCTGTTTTTAAAACGGTAACTTCAAAATTTTGACCAGCCGGATAAACCGGCATATTGGGATATTTAATGGCCGAAATATAAGGATCATCATAAGGAGAAAGCACCAATGTAGAATACGGATCTGCGGTTTTAACCATCGCTGGCGAACTGGCCAGTGGTGTTGCATCGACAACCCAGTATTGATAGGTATTATTTGCTCCTGAAACTAACCCATTTAATTCTAACCAGAATTTACCCGAAGCGGGATCCTTCTTCATGGCATAAGCCGATGTAGGCTGCCAGTTATTAAAGTTTCCGGCAACGTAAACAAAATCTTTAAGAGGTGCATCTAAAACCAAAGTAGCTTTTGTAGCATCAGCAGAATTATAATTAATTCCATCAACCAAACCTGCAGGCATCGCTTCTGCAACCGTATTGGGATTTACCACAACTGAAAACTTCTTAACTATTGTTGTTCCTCCCTGGGTTACGGTCAGTTCGTAACTTTGGTTGGTTGTTATATTGGTATGAGTATAAGAATAATTTGCTGTAGCGCCATTAGAATTTAGTACAGTTCCGTTTGATTTTAAAGAATAACTGGCATTACCACTTGTATTTGTGGCCGAAACTATAAAGTTTGCACCCGAAGAGATAATCGAAGTACTGTTTTCTATTGGAGAATTTAAAGAAACCTGGAAAGAACCGACTTCAACATTAATATCCTGCGATTTTTTGTCCCCTGTCGCATCTTTAGTTTTAACAAGGAAACCAATTCTACCAATACCATTTCTGGAAAAATATACAGATGGTGTAATAGTTTTGGTATAAGTATCTGTTCCTGCATTATATGTAAACTTACTAGCTTCGTTTGAGGCTGTCCAAGACCCATTAGACGGGCTGTCAGATTGATTGGTATCATTTACATCATAGGACCAGGACCAAAGATATAAAGCATGAGTTGTGGTAATTCCCCATGAGGTTTCATTAACACTGCTTCCATTAATAGTAATAGTAATAGGAGTAGTATCTTCAAATGTAGCGGGGCTTATTGAATAAGTGACTTGCTGAATCTGAGCAGAAACAGTTACTGCCATCAATAAAAATAGTGTTAGTAAAATTCTTTTCATAATGATTGTGGTTTGTTTGGTTAGTTAGTCTGATTAAAAAAGGGCTATCAACAGATAGCCCTTCTTATAATTATTAAAAACTATTAGTTTTTAGTAATGGTATAACTTTTTGCAGTGAAATCAATAATGATTGTATAATTTCCGGCAACCGTAATAGGTATATTAGCACCTCCGGCTTCTAATGTTAAATTATTACCATCATCACCAAAGTTAGTATCCCATTTATCATCAAGTCTAAATTTATAATCACCTACTAATAGTGGTCCAGTATATGAATATTTCTTAGTAGATACGTCGTAATCTAAATTTGTATCAGGATCATTCCAACCATTTGGAGTTGCCGAACCAATCATTCCCCAGTTATCCCAAGCAGAATATGATGTAATCGAAACTTTAATTACATTTGAATATTGAACAATTCCTCCCTCTCCAACATAGGATTTAACACGGATATCAGCATCCTGCGCAGTAAAGGGTGCTAATCCACAGTTCTGAGCTGCTGCATTAAGCTCGCCTACTGTAACGCCTTTAGAATTATCAGTTGTAACAGAAACTACAGTTGCATTTTTAAAATCAGTTCCTGATTTTGCCATTTCTATTTCGTAAGTTACAACAACTGGTGCACCTGCATACTGTGCTTCATCCCATTTAAAAGTAGTTGCTAAATCTGTAGCTTTCGTTTTATCAAAAACAAAAGTCGTTCCTTCTGCAGGAGCTGTCAAAACAGCTGCTTTTGATGATGTCACTACCGTTAAATCATCTGAACTACAAGCGACTACTGACATCAATAGCATCGCAAGCGTGCTTAATTTGAATATATTTTTCATGTCTAATTTAATTAAGATGAATAACCCGGATTTTGAGTCAAATTTCCATTTGATTGCAATGCACTCGTAGGAATTGGATACAAATTGTATGTATCAGGAATTGAAGTTCCTTCTTTAACCCCACCTTTCCACGGCCATAAATAAGTACCTCCAGTAAATTTTCCAAATCGGATTAAATCCTGTCTTCTGTGACCTTCAAGATTTAACTCTCTCGCTCTTTCATTTAAAATGAAATCTAAAGTTAATTGTGAAGCATCAATTGCACCTGCATGGGCCCTGTCTCTAACTTTATTAACGTATTCTAAAGCAATAGCCGAAGATCCTCCAGAAGCCCCTCTTAAAACACATTCTGCATACATTAAGTAAGCATCCGCCAATCTGAATACAGGAAAATCAGTATTTGAAAAGCTAGTAGAGTTAGAAGCGCCAACAAAATTTTTATTTCTGAATTTCACACTAGGATATCCATTAGTCCATGTTTTATAATCAGTCATTTCATAAGTATGTCCAGTTGTCCAGAATAATTTTGCTCTGTCATCTGTTGAACCAGCTAAATCTCCTCCATTAAACAAGCCGTACCATGCTTTAGTCGCTCTGTGACCTCCCCATCCGTCAGTTGCACCAAAATCATTTGGATTTAGTGTTTCTGTACTTAGATTTCCATTTATAATATATGTTGTGTTTCCATACCCTTGACTTACAACTGCATCAGCAATAAGTGTATAAATAATTTCGGGAGAAGTGTTGTTATCTCCTGAAAACACACTCACAAAACTTGGCGCAAGCGTATATCCACCTTCATCAATTACTTTTTTAGTATACAATAAAGCATCATCATATCTTTGAGTACCAGTATATACTTCAGCATTAAGATACAATTTTGCCAATAACATTCTAACTACATTTTTATCAGCCTTACCATAAGATTTTGTTGCAGTAATAGTACCTTCAATATCTTTTAATTCAGATTCTACAAAATCGAAAAGTTCTTTTCTGCTAGCTTCTTTCTTAGGCACAGTTGTATTAATGTCATCTTCAGTTATAATAACTCCTTTACCAAAGCAGTCAATTAGGTAATAATAAGATAAGGCTCTTAAAAAACGTAATTCTGCAATATGATTCTCTTTATCCGGAACATTTGCCGATGTAGATTTTAGAATTTTAATCAAATTACTTGATTGAGGAATTGTATAATAAGCTCTGTCATATAAATATCTGAAAAACTTATTATTACCATTCCAATTACTTGTGGTTGTTAATTGATCTAAACCATCATCACCCCAACGATTTTTCATTCCATCGGCAGAAAAATCCTGCAAATTGATGATACTTCTTAAAAACGCTGCTTCTCCTGCATCTTTTGTGACGATATCTGAAGATCCTGGCCCGTCTGGCCCGGAAAGAGCAAAAGTTCCATAAATTTTAGAAACTAACCCGTCTACCGCATTTGGATCTTGTTTTAAAAGATTCTCCAAAGTCAATTCTACTTTTGGTTCTGTATTTAGATCATCAACACAAGATGAGAATAAGCAAAGAACAAAAGCAGCTCCTATAATCTTAAATTTAAATTGATTCATTTTATTATTTTTTTTTAGAATTCTAAATTAAGACCAAAACTGAATGTTCTGGATCTTGGATAGAAATTATTATCAATTGCATTGAAATTTTCCGGATCTACACCTGAGTAATCTGTTACGATAAATAAGTTATTCCCTGAAGCATATAGTCTTAAGTTAGCCCCTTTTATAGCTTTGTCAAATGTATAACCTAACGTAATATTCTGGCAACGTAAAAAAGTTGCATCTTCTAAATAAAAATCCGAAAAAGGGACATTTCCGTTTATTGTTTGAAAATCAAATTCAGTATCCAAAACGTTAGTTAAAGCTATTGAATTCGCTGGAAGAGCTTTATCAATATATCCCGATTGAAGTTTTCTTGCGTTGTATACTTTTCCACCAATCTGACCATTGAAAGTTGTTGTTAAATCAAACTTCTTATAATTAGCAGATAAACCAAATCCATAAGTCCAGTTTGGTCTTAATGCAACATAGCTTCTGTCATTATCGTCAATAGCACCATCTCCGTTTTTATCAACGAATGCATTTTCAATTGGTCTGTTGTTAGTATCATACACTTGTTCAAATACCCAAGCAGAATAAGGTTGTTCTCCTACAGTGTTATAAGCAATTTTCTGACCTGTCCCTACCGGAATCCCTGAGTTATTATCAACGTTAGTTTTTCTGTTATTAAGGTCTGTAATTTCACCAATGTTATAAGCGATATTACCATTTACAGATAGATTAAAATCTGCTCCGTTAATTACTTTTACATTTAAGTTTCCTTCGACACCGTGATTTTTCATATCTCCAACATTAGAAACAAATTCATTTGTTAAAGCTTGTCCCGGAGGAGCAGAAACTACAGAAAGTAAATCTGTCGTATATTTTTGATAAGCATCTATACTACCTGAGATAATACTGTTTTCAAATAATTCAAAATCAATACCTACGTTATAAGTACTCGTTTTTTCCCAAGTCAGGTCTTCATTATAAGGTTTAGCAAAATACCCGTTTACTCCCGGAATATATGTACTTGAAGCACTTGTATATCCGAATAAAGCACTATATGGATAAGAACCCGCAACACCTGTAATATCTTGTTGACCTGTAATACCGTATCCTATTCTAATTTTTAAATCATTAAAAGTTTTTGAATCTTTTAAAAATGATTCTTCTTTTACTTTCCATGCAAAACCTGCTGCCGGGAAATACCCCCATCTGCTGTCCTCTTTAAATAAAGATGATCCATCTGCTCTTAAAGTTAATGTAAATAAATATTTATTTACTAAATCTACGTTAGCTCTTCCAAAAAATGACTGTAGATTTCTTTCGTTGTAGTATCTATTATTTGGATTAGAAGGATTAGGAGTAATTTCTCTTAAGCCATTAGCTGTGCTATATCTGAAAATTTCCTTGTTACCATCTGTAACAAAGTTTTGATAAGAGTAACCCGCCTGAGCATCAACTCTGCTCACAAAACCATTTAAGCTTTTATTATAAGCTAAATAGGCATCTAATGTTTTATTTGTAATCGTTTGGTTTTCTGCATAATTCAATCCTGGGTTAAAAACGTAACTTGGGGGAGTTGTTGCAGCAGAATTGTCTAACTGATATGTCTGAATAGCATTTTCAGTGTATGTTTCTCTAATGTTAGTTTTAGAAGCTTCTAAACCCAGATTAGCAACTGCTCTTAAAGATTCTAAGAATGGCATCTTATAATCTAATTCAATGTTTCCTAATAATTTCTGAACTTCTTCAGGACGAGATCTTTGATTTAAAATCGCTAACGGATTCTGAGACCCGCTCAAAGAATTATTAGCATTTAGCAACTGATAATATCCGCCAAATATATTGTTTGAAGAACCAGTATTATCATAAGCAGGCTTCGTAGGATCCATACCTAAAGCACTTCCAATAACTGCATCACCATCAATTGCATTCTTTTTAACCGAAATACCTTTAGCATTAAAATCAATTTTCAAATGATTATCCAATAAAACCGGTGAAAGTTTAATAGAGGCAGTATATCTTTCCAAATCATTTGTTTTAACAACACCTTCATTTTTAGCATATCCAACAGACGCTCTAAATGGAACTTTCCCAAAAAGATTTGCTCTCGCGCTAAAATTATTATCTGTTGAAATGGATTGTCTGTAAATTAAATCCTGCCAATCTGTATTGTATAAAGTTCTTCCTTCAATTTGAGGTGTTGCAGGATTGTCAACCGCACCAGAACCGTCTGGAATTCCCAATAAATTAGTATATGTGGGGTGGTATTTTTGTATAAAAGCTGTAAATTCAGTACCACTTAACATATCTACCGGATTATTTACCTTTCCAACAGTTAAATTAGATGAGAAGTTGAATTTCGGCGCTCCGGAAACTCCCTTTTTAGTTGTAATAATAATTACTCCGTTTGACGCTCTTGAACCATAGATAGCTGTAGCTGATGCATCTTTTAAAATTGCAAATGTGTCGATATCATTTGGATTTATTAAAGTCAAAGGATTTGAAATTCCTGCAGGATTCGTGTTATCAATCGGTACGCCATCAATAATAATTAAAGGACTGTTGTTCCCTGATAATGAACTTCCTCCACGAATTCTAATGTTCGGATTCGCATCTGGCTGTCCACCATCTGCAGTGATTCTTACACCTGCAGCTCTACCAACAAGAAGCTGATCTGCAGAACCCACCGGTCCTTTATTTAATTGGTTAGCAGATAACAATGTTACTGCACCCGTTGCATCCTTTTTCTTAACGGTACCGTAACCTACTTGTACCACAACCTCCTGAAGTTGGTTCGTATCTTCTTCTAAAGACACATTTAATGTTTTTTGTCCGGCGAAATCAATCGTTTGCGTTTTGTATCCAATAAAAGAAATAACGATTTTGTTTCCGCTTCTAACATTTGACAGTTGGTAGTTCCCATCAAATCCTGTAGATGCTCCATTTGGTGCACCTTGTACATTTACATTTACCCCCGGTATTGGCTGACCTGTCGCTTTATCAACAACAGTCCCGCTTAAAGTGCTTTGAGCTAACACAGTAAACGGCAACAAGAGGAATAAAAATAACAACTTTTTGTAAATTGTTTTCATACTTTTTGTTTAAATTAGTTTTGAGTTTTTGATTGTTAGTTAAGTTTTTAATTTTACTTCGAATTTCAAAATTATGAATTTATTAACATGCTCGACCAGAGTCAATTTATTATGGGTTACGAAAACGTGGTAGTGTTGAAAACTTTCTATATTTTGTAATCTTTTCAGTCAAAAATTATCAATTCTAAAAATATTAGATACCTTTATTAATAATTAGATTTTTTTCATATAAAAGCATGAAACGTAAAATAACCTTAAAACAGATTGCAAAGGAACTCGATGTATCAATTTCAACTGTCTCAAAATCACTGAGAAACAGCTTGGAAATTGGTGAAGAAACGAGAGAAAAAGTGCAGGCTTTTGCAAAGTTTTACAACTACAAACCCAACAATATTGCCCTTAGTTTAAAAAATCGAAAAACCAAAAGTATTGGTATTATCATTCCGGAAATTGTACATTATTTTTTCTCCACTGTAATCAACGGAATTGAGCAGGTCGCAAACGAAAATGGCTATAGTGTAGTGATCTGTTTATCGGATGATTCTTTTGATAAAGAAGTCCTGAATATGGAGATGCTGGCTAACGGAAGTATCGATGGTTTTATCATGTCTCTTTCCAAAGAAACTCAATACAAAGGTGATTTTCATCATATTACAGAAGTTATAAATCAGGGAATGCCAGTTGTAATGTTCGACCGCGTGACCAATGATATTTTGTGCGACAAGGTTATTATTGATGATAAAGCAGCTGCGTACGAAGCCGTTCAGAGCTTAATTGATAACGGACGAAAAAAAATAGCTTTAGTAACAACTGTTGATTATGTAAGCGTTGGAAAATTGAGAACCGATGGTTACGAAAAAGCCCTACTGGACAACGGATTACCCTTTAACGAGGATTTAATTATAAAAATTGAAGACGTAGATACCTGCGAAATCACGATCAGCGAACTTTTACATGCCAGAGCTTTTGATGCCGTTTTTGCTGTAAATGAACTTTTTGCAGTAACAATTATCAAAACAGCGAGCAAAATGGGGCTTAAAGTTCCTGAAGATTTGGCGGTAATTGCGTTTACAGACGGAATCATTTCAAAATACTCTACGCCAAGTATTACAACTGTTAGCCAAAGCGGTGAAAAAATGGGGAATAAAGCAGCTAAAATGCTGATTGAAAGACTTGAAGCCGAGCATGAAGATGGTGAAGAAGAAAACGAAAACTATACAACAGAAGTAATAGAAACGCATTTGATAAAAAGAGAATCTACCGATTAATTTTCTTAAAATCAACACTTTCTAAAGCCATAACTAATATTTATGGCTTTTTTATTAGTATTAATAAAAAAATAATTAATACTTTTACGCCTGTCAAGGCTTTTACTTTTACTTCGAAAAAACAGTAAGTTTTGATAAGCAAAGCGCTTATCGTATAATTTTTACAAATTACGATAATGGAAAAGCGTAAATTAAGTTTCTGGGAAATTTGGAACATGAGTTTCGGTTTCTTAGGAATACAAATGGGATTTGCACTGCAGAATGCAAATGCCAGCAGAATTCTTCAAATTTTTGGTGCCGACGTACACGAACTTTCGTGGTTCTGGATTATTGCTCCCCTGATGGGATTAATAGTTCAGCCTATTATTGGTCATTACAGCGATAAAACCTGGGGAAGATTCGGAAGACGAAAACCTTTCTTTTTAGTGGGAGCCGTTTTAGCTTCTGTGGGATTAGTTTTAATGCCGCAGGCTAATATTTTTATTTCTGTTTTACCCGCTTTATGGGTTGGAGCAGGAATGCTAATGATCATGGACGCTTCTTTCAATATTGCAATGGAGCCTTTCCGTGCTTTGGTTGGAGATAATTTAAGAACAGATCAGCGTACTGCCGGTTTTAGTATCCAGACTTCATTAATTGGTTTTGGAGCTGTTATTGGTTCAGCACTGCCATACGTTTTAACAAAATGGTTTCATGTTTCCAACAGTGCTGTTCCCGGAAGTGTACCGTTGAATCTGACTTTGTCATTTATTATTGGAGCAGCAGTTTTAATTGGTTCGATCTTAGTCACATTATTTTCCACAAAAGAATATTCTCCACAGGAATTAGCCAATTTTGAAGATCCTCAAAATGAAGCAGAAATCAGAGAAGAAGAAAAATCAAAACTTACAGACATCTTTACAGATTTTGCAAAAATGCCAACTACGATGCGTCAGCTGAGCTGGGTGCAGTTTTTCTCCTGGTTTGGTCTGTTCGGAATGTGGGTTTTTACCACACCGGCAATTGCACATCACATTTATGGCTTGCCTTTAGAAGATACTTCAAGTCAGCAATATCAGGACGCCGGCGACTGGGTCGGAATTCTGTTCGGAGTTTACAATTTAGTTTCAGCCATTATCGCGCTATTTTTTCTCCCTTACATCGCCAAAAAAATCGGACGAAAATCAACGCATTCTCTCTCTTTAGTCATTGGAGGAATCGGATTAATTTCCATTTATTTTATGCCTAATGAAGACTGGGTTGTTCTCCCAATGGTTTTAATTGGCGTGGCTTGGGCAAGTATTCTGGCAATGCCATACGCAATTCTTGCAGGATCTATAACGCCTAAAAAAATGGGTGTTTATATGGGAATCTTTAACTTCTTTGTGGTAATTCCGCAGATTGTAAACGCACTTATTGGCGGTCCAATTGTCAAATATCTTTATAATGGAGATGCAATTTATGCTTTAATTACCAGCGGTGTCAGCTTTTTAATTGCCGCAGCTCTGGTTTACAAGGTAAAAGACGTAGACGACATCAACATAAAATCCTAAATAAGAACCACTATTTATAATGAAAAAAGCATTCATATTCGATCTTGACGGTGTAATTGTAGATACCGCTAAATATCACTTTCTAGCCTGGCAAAAAATTGCTCAGTCATTAAACATAAATTTTACACACGAAGATAACGAATTACTTAAAGGTGTAAGTCGTGTTCGTTCTTTAGATATAATTCTTGGATTAGGAAATGTTGAAGCTTCTCAGCAAGACAAAGACAAATGGCTGATCCAGAAAAATGAAGATTATTTATCCTATTTAGTTGACATGGACGAAAGTGAGATTCTTCCGGGAGTTGCTAAAATTCTAAAACTATTAAAAGATAAAAATCAGGGAATTGCACTGGGTTCTGCCAGTAAAAATGCAAGACCTATTTTAGAAAAAACAGGAATCATTTCATATTTCGATGTGATTGTTGATGGAAACGACGTTACCAACGCAAAACCAGATCCTGAAGTTTTCGTAAAAGCGGCTCAATTATTAAATATTGATCCAAAAAATTCAATTGTATTTGAAGATTCTGTTGCCGGAATTCAGGCAGCAAATATCGCAGAAATGGTAAGTGTTGGAATTGGTGAGGAAACAATTTTACATGAGGCTGATTTCATTTTTAAAGATTTCACTGAAATAGATGAAAACTTTATTAATGGGCTAATTAGTCAATAAGAAGATGTGATAATTATAAAATGAATCATTAGATACTTTTTCTAATTATTAATGAATAATCAATCAAAAAGTAAAATCGTAAAACAATCACAATTATATAATCAGAATTAAAAGTCAAACTTATAATTATCAATCAGCATTGACAAATTATCTAATTATCTAATTGCCAAATTATCTCATTAAACAAATGAATCAAGATTATATAAAACCCGACAATTGGTCGGTTATAGAAGAGGGATTTGATGCCGAAAGAGTAAAATCGTCGGAAAGTCTTTTTAGTATCGGAAACGGTGCTATGGGTCAGCGTGCTAATTTTGAAGAAGCATATTCTGGCGAAACCTTTCAGGGGAGTTATATTGCCGGAATTTATTATCCGGACAAAACAAAAGTGGGATGGTGGAAAAACGGTTATCCGAAATATTTTGCCAAAGTACTAAACGCTCCAAACTGGATTGGTATCGACATTGAAATCAACGAAGAAAATCTGGATTTGAATGCTTGTACCGAAGTTAGAAATTTCCGCAGAGAACTGAATATGAAAGAAGGATGGTACAACCGCTCTTTTGAAGCGGTGCTGAAAAACGGAACTGAAATCGCGGTAAACGTTCGTCGTTTTCTTTCTTTAGATTTAGACGAAGCCGGAGTTATCAAATACGATATTACGCCTTTAAACAAAGATGCAAAAATTGTTTACAAACCGTATATCGATGCCGGAGTGACGAATGAAGATGCGAACTGGGAAGAAAAATTCTGGGAACCGCTTGAAGTTAAAAAGGGTACAAATGAAGCTTTTGTAACTGCGCAGACTTTTAAAACGCATTTTAAAGTTACAACTTTCATGCACAATACGATTTTTGCAAATGGCGAAAATATTCATGTTTCTCCTTCAACGATCGATTCAAATGCTGAAAAAGTTCAATATACTTACGGAACAATTATTGCAAAAGGACAAACCTCATCTATTCAAAAAATTGGTGGCTATACGGTTTCTTTAAACCATGAAAATACGTTGGCCGGGGCCGAAAAAGTAATTAAAAATGCAATTGCTTTAGGTTACGAAACTTTGCTTCAAAACCAAATTGATGCGTGGAGTAAAATCTGGGAAATGTCGGATATCACAATTGAAGGTGATGTTAAGGCACAACAAGGAATTCGTTTCAATATTTTCCAATTGAACCAAACCTATTCCGGAAAAGACAGCCGATTGAACATTGGTCCAAAAGGATTTACCGGAGAAAAATACGGCGGATCTACATATTGGGATACGGAAGCGTATTGTATTCCGTTTTATATGGCCACTAAAGATCAGCAGGTTGCAAGAAACTTATTGACGTATCGTTACAATCAATTGGATAAGGCAATTGAAAATGCGAAAGACAATTTAGGCTTTAAAAACGGCGCTGCATTGTATCCGATGGTTACCATGAATGGGGAAGAATGCCACAACGAATGGGAAATCACTCACGAAGAAATACACAGAAATGGTGCGATTGCTTTTGCGATTTACAATTATTACCGTTACACGGGAGATTACTCATATATTCCGGAAAAAGGATTAGAAGTCTTAATCGGAATTGCACGTTTCTGGCACCAGAGAGCTTCTTTTTCAAAAGACAAAAATCAGTACGTAATTCTTGGCGTAACTGGTCCAAATGAATACGAAAACAACATCAACAATAATTTCTACACCAATTATATTGCAAAATGGTGTATTGATTTTGCGGCCGATCAAATCAATAAAGTGGCATTGGAATATCCTGCTGACCACAAACGCATTTTTGAAAAAGTAAATCTTTCTTCTCAGGAAGTTAAAGAATGGAAAAAAGTAGCTGACAATATGTATTTCCCAGTTTCAGAAGAACTTGGAATTTATTTACAGCAAGACGGATTCTTAGACAAGGACTTAGTTCCGGTGAAAGATTTAGACCGTTCGCAAAGACCAATCAATCAAAAATGGTCCTGGGATCGCGTTTTGCGTTCGCCGTACATCAAACAAGCCGACGTTTTACAGGGTTTTTATTTCTTCGAAGATCATTTTTCGAGAGAAGAATTAGAGCGTAATTTTGATTTTTATGAATCCTTTACGGTTCACGAAAGTTCACTTTCACCTTGTGTACACTCCATTCAGGCTGCCCTTTTAGATAAAATGGATATGGCCTATACTTTTTATTTAAGAACTTCCCGTTTAGATCTTGACGATTATAACAAAGAAGTAGAAGAAGGTTGTCACATCACGTCGATGGCCGGAACCTGGATGAGTATCGTAGAAGGTTTTGGCGGAATGCGTGTTAAAAATGACCAATTGCATTTCTCACCAAAAATTCCAAAAGAATGGAAAGGCTATTCATTTAAAATAAATTTTAGAAATCAGATTTTAAAAGTAGCTGTAAATCATGACGAAACCACTTTTACAGTAGACGGTGATCAAGATTTAACAATTGTAGTTAACGGAAATCCTGTAATTGCAAGTAAATTTGTACAAATAAATTAAATTACAATCCACTTAAAAATTAAAAACATGAAAAACTTATTTTTCGCAAGTTTAGTTTTGTTTGCGGTGAGCTCGATTGCTAAGGCGCAGCAATTAAAATCTCCCGAAGGAAAGTTCGTAATGGAATTTTCTCTTCAAAGCGACGGAACTCCAACTTACAATTTAAAATACAAAAACAAAGAAGTTGTAAAAACCAGTAAATTAGGTCTTGAACTTAAAGATGATAAAAAATCTTTACTGAATGATTTTACCATTGCTGATACCAAAACTTCAACTTTTGACGAAACCTGGAAACCGGTTTGGGGAGAAGTAGATCACATCAGAAATCATTATAATGAACTGGCTGTGACTTTAAACCAAAAAGGAACAGACAGACAAATCGTAATTCGTTTTCGTTTGTTTGATGACGGTTTAGGATTTAGATATGAATTTCCGACACAAAAGAACCTTACTTATTTTACCATTAAAGAAGAAAGATCTCAGTTTGCTATGACAGGAGATCATACTGCTTTCTGGATTCCGGGAGATTATGATACTCAGGAATACGATTACACAAAATCGAAATTGTCTGAAATTAGAGGTTTATCTGAAAAAGCATATACAGCAAACGTTTCTCAAAAGAACTTTTCTCCAACAGGAGTTCAGACTTCTTTGATGTTAAAAACAAATGACGGAATTTACATTAACTTACATGAGGCTGCTTTGATCAACTATTCTTGTATGCACCTGAATTTAGATGATAAAAACATGACTTTTACCTCCTGGTTAACTCCTGATGCAAAAGGAGACAAAGGTTATATGCAGGCGCCAAGCCACTCGCCATGGAGAACGATTATGGTAAGTGATGACGCCAGAGAAATTTTAGCTTCAAAAATGACGTATAACTTAAATGATCCGTCAAAAATTGAGAATACTTCGTGGATTAAACCTGTGAAATATATTGGTGTGTGGTGGGAAATGATTACAGGAAAAAGCTCCTGGTCATACACAAATGACTATCCAACTGTACAATTAGGTGTTACCGATTTCGCGAAAGCAAAGCCAAACGGAACACATGCAGCAAACAATGCGAACGTAAAGAAATACATTGACTTCGCTGCTGCTAATGGTTTTGATGCTGTTTTGGTTGAAGGATGGAACGAAGGCTGGGAAGACTGGTTTGGTCATTCTAAAGATTATGTTTTCGATTTCGTAACGCCATACCCGGATTTCGATGTGAAGGGTTTACACGCTTACGCGAAATCTAAAGGTATAAAAATTATCATGCACCACGAAACTTCCGGTTCTGTTCGTAATTACGAGCGCCACATGGATGCAGCTTACAAATTCATGAATGATAACGGATACGATGCTGTAAAAAGCGGTTATGTAGGTGATATTTTGCCTCGTGGTGAAAACCATTACAACCAGTGGATTGTAAATCACTACCAATACGCAATCGAAAAAGCAGCAGATTATAAAATTATGGTAAACGCTCACGAAGCGGTTCGTCCAACAGGAATTGCGAGAACGTATCCAAACTTAATTGGAAATGAAGCGGCAAGAGGAACAGAATATCAGGCCTTTGGCGGTTCTAAACCAAATCACGTTACCGTTTTACCTTTTACAAGATTAATTGGTGGTCCAATGGATTACACGCCGGGAATCTTCGAAATGGATATCAGCAAATTGAATCCTGATAACAAATCGCATGTAAACAGTACAATTTGTAATCAATTGGCTTTGTATGTAACGATGTATAGTCCGTTGCAAATGGCAGCTGATACTCCGGAGAACTATAACCGTTTTCCAGATGCTTTTCAATTCATTAAAGATGTGGCTGTAGATTGGTCAGAAAGTAAATATATCGAGGCTGAGCCGGGAGATTTTATCACCGTTGCCCGTAAAGCAAAAGGAACAAACAACTGGTTCGTAGGAAACGTAAACGGAGAAACTTCTCGTACGTCCAACATTGATTTTAGTTTCCTTGAAAAAGGCAAAAAATATACGGCAACAATTTATGCAGATGCAAAAGATGCGCATTACAAAACAAATCCGCAGGCTTATTCGATCAAGAAAATTGCTGTAACAAACAAATCAAAATTATCTCAGTTATCTGCTCCTGGCGGAGGTTATGCGATAAGTATTATTGAAAATAAATAACACCCTAAAAGACAAGCAGTCCTCCCCAAGATTGCTTGTCTTTTTTTCTAAAGTCTACACAACCTGCAATCCCGAAGCTTCGGGACAAAACTTGTAGGTTTTATATACTCAAAGATTACATCCCAATAACCTGCAAGGTCTTTTTCTGACCTTGTAGGTTTCATTATCGCTCAAAGAATACCTACAAGGTTTTTAAAACCTTGCAGGAAACTAAAAACTACATACTATGAACACTCAAAAACATTCATTTTATAAATTAATCCTACTGGTCTTGTTGTTTACCGCTTCCGCGAAAGCGCAAATCCAAAAAGTAGAACCGCCTTTCTGGTACGCAGGAATGAAAAATCCAGAACTGCAGATTATGTTCTACGGAAAAAACATTGCACAATATGAAGCTTCGGTTTCTAACAATGTTGCCATTAAAAATGTGGAAAAAACAGAAAACCCTAACTACGTTTTCATTACAATCGACACACAAAATCTTAAAGCATCAGAACTTGTTTTTTCTTTTAAATTGAAAAACAAAGTTGCTTTCACTCAAAAATATTCCCTTAAAGAAAGAAGAGCTAATTCTGCTGACCGAAAAAGTTACGATGCATCAGACATGATGTACTTAATTATGCCGGATCGTTTTGCTAACGGAAATCCGAAAAACGACAGCGATCCTGTTTTAACAGAAAAAGGAAACCGCGCAGAACCGGGCGGGCGTCATGGCGGAGATATCGAAGGAATCATCAAAAACTTAGATTACATTTCATCTCTTGGCGCAACAACAATCTGGAGCACGCCTTTATGCGAAGACAACGACAAACAGCATTCATACCATACGTACGGACAATCGGACGTTTACAAAATAGATCCTCGTTACGGAACCAATGACGATTATGCCCGTTTATCTGCAGAAATGCACAAGAAAAACATGAAGCTAGTTATGGATTATGTAACCAACCATTGGGGAATTACACATTGGATGATTAAAGATTTACCAACAAAATCATGGATCAATCAGTTTGATAATTACACACAAACACATCACAGACGTGAAGTAATTACAGATATTCATGCTTCAAAAACAGATCAGGAAGTTTGTGTTGATGGCTGGTTTGTACCTTCTATGCCGGATTTAAACTTAAGAAATCCGCTTGTGGCGAAATACTTAACGCAAAATGCCATTTGGTGGATTGAATTTGCGAATCTTGACGGCTTCCGTGTAGACACTTATAATTATTCGGATAAAACAGCAATGGCAAATTGGGCAAAGGCAATTACAACAGAATATCCAAACTTTAATATAGTAGGTGAAATCTGGATGCACAATCAAGCGAATTTAGCCTATTGGCAGAAAGACAGTAAAATTGGTGCAATTGAAAATTACAATTCAAACCTTCCAAGTGTAATGGATTTTACGCTTCAAAGTCAGGTTACTTCTGCTTTCAACGAAGATGAACCAACTTGGGACAACGGATTGATTAAATTCTACAACAATTTTGCAATGGATTATTTATATCCAAATACAAATAATATTTTAGTCTTCGCCGAAAATCATGACACCGACCGTATGAACGATAAGTTCAAATATGATCTTCCAAAATACAAACTGGCGATGACCTTATTGGCAACCATTCGCGGAATTCCGCAAGTTTACTACGGCTCAGAAATCGGAATGGGCGGAGACAAAAGTAAAGGTGACGCCGATATTCGTCAGGATTTCCCAGGCGGATGGGCTGGTGATAAAAACAATGCTTTCACAAAAGAAGGCAGAACATCTCAACAATCTGCTTACTTTGATTTTACTTCAAAATTATTTAACTGGAGAAAAACAAACGAAGCCGTTCACTTCGGAAAAATGACACATTATATTCCGGAAAACAATACTTATGTGTATTTCAGATATACAGATACTAAAACCGTTATGGTGGTTTTCAACAACAATGCAAAAGAACAAACTGTAAAAACAAACCGTTTTAAAGAAAACGTCAAAAACTTTAAATCAGGGAAAGATGTCATTACCGGAAAAACATTCGATCTAAGTTCTGAAATTACTTTAGAACCAAAATCAGCAGTTGTTTTAGAGTTAGAATAACAATATTTTTTTCTCTAGCAGATTTATGAGATTGAGCAGATAATTAAAAAGACAATCTTCTGAATCTGCGAGAAACTATTTTTTTTCGTCACGACCCGAGCGAAGCGAACAGGCGAAGCAATTCACGAATTTTTATTCTCAAAGATTGTAAAAATAAATTCGTGAATTCGTGGCTATTTTTTAGACAATATTATGAAAAAATACGCTATCCTTTCTTTATCTTTAGTATTCATAATTATGGGCTGCTCTGGCTCAAAATCAGTTTCAATGCATACAGATAATTCAAAGACACCTTTCGTTTGGGAAGGCGCAAATGTTTATTTTTTACTTACAGACCGTTTTTATAACGGAGATACATCCAACGATATCAATTTTAACCGAACTAAAACTCCCGGGAAACTCCGAGGCTTTGAAGGCGGTGACATTATAGGAATTACCAAAAAAATTGAAGAAGGTTATTTTGATAAACTCGGAATCAATGCCATTTGGCTTACGCCGATTGTAGAGCAGATTCACGATGGTGTTGACGAAGGAACTGGTTTAAGTTATGGATTTCACGGCTATTGGGCAAGAGACTGGACGGCTTTAGATCCAAATTTCGGAACAAAAGAAGATTTAGCCAATCTGGTAAAAAAAGCCCACGAACACGGAATCAGGATTGTTTTAGATGGCGTAATCAATCATACAGGACCCGTAACCGAAGAAGATCCGGTTTGGCCTTCTGACTGGGTTCGAACAGGCGTTGTGTGCGATTACAAATCTTTTGAAAATACAACGATGTGTACTTTGGTAGATAATCTTCCAGACGTAAGAACCGAAAGTACTCAAAACGTAGCACTTCCTCCCCTTTTAATTGAAAAATGGAAAAAGGAAGGACGATACGAAAAAGAAATTGCTTCGCTTGACGAATTTTTCAAACGAACAGGATATCCAAGAAGTCCGAAATATTATATCATAAAATGGCTTACCGATTATATTCTGGAATTCGGAATAGATGGTTATCGTGCCGATACAGTTAAACATACCGAAGAAAATGTTTGGGCAGATTTTAAAAAAGAATGCGATTATGCTTTTGAAACCTGGAAAAAACATCATCCTTTGCAGGTTTTAGATCAAAATCCATTTTATACCATTGCGGAAGTTTACGGTTACGGAATCAGCAGTGGTCAGGATTATGATTTTGGGGACAGAAAAGTGAATTATTTTCAAAATGGTTTTAACAATATGATCAATTTTGAATTTAAATGGAATGCCGCTCAAAGTGACTATGAAACACTATTTTCAAAATATTCAAATCATTTACAGAATGAATTAAAAGGATATTCGGTTCTTAATTATGTTTCTTCCCACGACGACGGTCAGCCTTTTGATGCCAATCGTGTCAAAGGCTTTGAAGCCGGAACTAAATTATTGCTTTCTCCCGGAATGTCTCAGGTTTATTATGGAGACGAATCGAACCGCCCTTTAGTAATTGAAGGCGCTCAGGGCGACGCTACTTTGCGTTCGTACATGAATTGGGATGATATTGAGAACAATTCTGATACTCAAAGAATGCTTTGGCACTGGCAGAAATTAGGTCAATTTAGACGAAACCATCCTGCTGTTGGTGCTGGAATTCATTCAAAAATAAATAGTGAGCATTACGTCTTTTCAAGAACATATTCTAAAGATTCGTTTACAGATAAAGTAATTATAGGTTTGGATTTACCGGAAGGCAAAAAAGAACTTCCTGTAAACTCTATTTTCGAGAACGGAACCAAATTAAGAGATTGCTTTTCTGATCAGGAAACAGAAGTTATTGATGGAAAAGTAATCATTGATAGTGAATTTGGAATTGTTTTATTAGAACGTATTTAAAACACAAAGCTTGTGTTTTAATCTCGCAAAGACGCTAAGTCGCAAAGTTTTTCTTTCGCAGATTTTGTAGATTGAGCAGATAATATTTTAAAAAAATCTGCCGAATCTGCAAAATCTGCGAGAAACAATATTTTATTTAAAAAATCGCATTTTACTTCTTTGAGCCTTTGTACCTTTGTGGCTCTGAACCTTATTCAAAAAAAAATGCTCAAAATAGCTCACAGAGGTGCCAAAGCATACGAACCCGAAAATACCCTTCAAGCGTTCCAGAAAGCATTAGATTTAAATTCAGACGGAATTGAACTCGACGTTCACTTAAGTTCGGATGGACATATCATAGTGATTCACGACGAAACTATTGATAAAATGACCAACGGAAAAGGTTATGTAAATTCATTTTCTTTATCTGAATTAAAGTCTTTTCGGATTGCAGATCAACATCAAATTCCAACATTAAAAGAAGTTTTTGATCTTTTAGACAAAAAATGTTTCATTAATATAGAATTAAAAAATACTGATACTCTAATCAAAGTTGTTTCTTTAATTGAAGAATATGTTTCCGATAAAAAATGGAGCTACGACCACTTTATTGTTTCGAGTTTTGCCTGGAGTGCCTTACAGCAAGTTCACAACTTAAATTCAAAAATTCCGATTGGCGTATTAACCGAAACCGATTTGCATTTAGCTGTGGCTTTCGCCGAAACCATACAAGCAAAAGCAATTCATCCTTATTATCATTTACTGAATGCAGAAAATGTAAAGGAAATGCAGGAAAAAGGTTTTTTGGTTTTACCTTGGACAGTAAACATTAACGAAGACATTCAAAAAATAAAAAGTTACAAAGTAGACGGAATTATCTCTGATTTTCCTGATAAAATATAACGTTTAAAATAGCCACGAATTCACGAATTATTTTTTTACCATCTTTGAGAATAAATTCGTGAGTTCGTGGCAAGAAACAAAATATGATTAAAAATTTCGACATAATAATCGTTGGCGGAGGCGCATCAGGTTTTTTTACAGCTATTAACATTGCTGAGAAAAATCCGAAACTAAAAATCGCTATTTTAGAAAGAGGGAAAGAAGTACTTTCTAAAGTCCGTGTTTCCGGAGGCGGAAGATGCAACGTTACGCACGCTTGTTTTGAACCTAATGAATTAGTAAAATTCTATCCTCGGGGCGAAAAAGAACTTCGCGGACCATTTCATCAGTTTTGTTCCGGCGACACAATTGAATGGTTTGAGAAACACGGTGTCGAATTAAAAATCGAAGAAGACGGAAGAATGTTTCCGGTTTCAAATTCATCACAAACTATAATCGATTGTTTCTTAAAAGCAACCGAAAAATTAGGCATTCAAATATTGACAGGTCAAAGTGTACAATCGATTTTTAAAAAAGAAAACCACTGGAAAATTGATACTCAAAGCGAAAATTACGCTTGTGAGAAATTGGTCATGGCAACCGGAAGCAACCCTAAAATCTGGGAAATGCTTCAGGAACAAGGTCACGCCATTGTACGTCCTGTTCCTTCCCTATTTACTTTCAACATCAAAGATCCAAGAATTAAAGAATTACCCGGCGTTGCAGCACAAGTTACTGTAAATGTAAAAGATACCAAACTCGAATCGACAGGGCCTTTGTTAATCACGCATTGGGGAATGAGCGGCCCTGCAATACTGAAACTTTCGGCTTGGGGCGCGAGGATTTTACACGATAAAAATTATCAGTTTAACATTTTTGTAAATTGGTTAAATGATGTTGACACCGAAGATGCGGAAAAAATCCTGAAAGATTTAAAACAGGAACACGCTAAAAAAGCGGTTTCTAAAAAATCTCCTTTTGATTTCCCGAATCGTTTGTGGGAAAGTCTGGTTTTAGCTTTGGATATTAATGAAGAAACCAAATGGGCAGATTTGTCTAGAAACCAATTGCAAAATCTGGCTTTGCAGCTTACAAAAGCAAAATTTCAGGTAAATGGAAAAAGTACTTTTAAAGAAGAATTTGTAACCGCGGGCGGAATCGATTTAAAAGAAATCAACTTTAAAACGATGGAAAGTAAACTGCACGAAAACCTTTATTTTGCAGGCGAAATTGTAAATATCGATGCTATTACTGGCGGATTTAATTTCCAGAATGCCTGGACAAGCGGTTTTATTGTGGCCAATAATATTTAATAAAATGAAATTTAAAGCAATTATTTTTGATTTAGACGGGACATTAGTCAACTCATTACACGATATTTCAGATGCGATGAATGTTGTTTTAACTGGTCTGAATCACCCCACTCACAGTTACGAAACTTATCAATATTTTATCGGAAGCGGTTTAAGAAATTTGGTCAGCAAAGCGTTGCCTGCAACACATAATTCTGACGAGCAAATCGAAATTTGTTTTGAATGTATGATTAATGAATATCGCAAAAGCTGTACTTTAAAAACAAAACCATACGACGGCATTTTGGATTTATTGAATAATCCGGTTTTAGAAAACATTAAAATGGCTGTTTTTTCGAATAAAGCAGATGAATTAACGAAGAAAATCGTCTCAGAAATATTCCCGGACCATTTTGACGAAGCGGTGGGTTTGAGTACAGAAGAATTGAAAAAACCAAATCCGTTTGAGGCTTTAGCGATTAGTAAAAAATGGAATTTAAGTCCGGAAGAAGTACTTTTTGTTGGCGATTCTGATATTGATATGCAAACAGCTGTAAATGCCAATATGTATCCTGTTGGGGTTTCCTGGGGTTACAGAACTGACGAGGAATTGAAATCGAGCGGTGCAAAAGTTGTTATTAATACCCCGGCAGAATTAATTGAATATCTCAATTAGAAAATCTAAAAATAATTAATTAACAAGAATTTACAGATTCAGTAAGTTTTCGTTAAGACTATTCTAATAATTTTACTCTCAACAAATTAGCACTGTATGAGAGTAAAATTACTTACCACAATATCCATATTTACCTACCAGCTTAGCATTTCGCAGACAGAAAAACTACTCAGCGGAAAAGTTATCGACCAAAGTTATTCTATTAAAGATGTTGAGGTTATTAATAAAACTGCGAAAACCAGTACCAGAACAAATGATTTGGGAGAGTTTTCGATTTTGGTCAATCTAAAAGACAGTTTGCTTTTCTTTCATAAAGATTATTTTTTTTCCCGATTAAAAATTACTGAAGCCCAAATTCAAACCAACAGCCTTTTGGTGAAAATGGTTTTAAAACCAGAAGAATTAGATGAAGTGGTAATTCGCAACATACAATTCCCAAAAGTTGGACCTGCTGACGAAAATTCTATGATAGTTCCCAGAGGACCGATATCCGTTCCGGGTGTTTATAACGGGACTATTGCAAACGGTGCAAATTTGATGGCGATATTCAGTTTATTTATGAAAAAAGATAAAAAAACGAAAATTAAATTTCAAGAATTAGATTTCAAAAAATTAGCTGAAGCAACGGTTCCTTTAGATTTCTTTACCACTAATTTAAAAATAAAACCAGAAGAAAAAGATCTTTTTCTTCAATTCTGCGATGCAGATCCTCAAGCTAAAATCCTGACACAGGAGAAAAATTTACTTTATACCATGGACTTTTTGTACAAAAAAAATGAAGAGTTTAAAAAATTGAATTCAGGAATTAAAAATTAAAATGTCCTTTATGAAAGTACAATTACTTACCACAATTTCTGTCTTTAGTTATCAACTTAGCATTTCTCAAACCGAAAAATTAATTCAGGGAAGAGTTGTGAATCAAAATATTCCGTTGGAAAAAATAGAAGTGATTAATAAGACTGCAAAAACCAGTACCAGAACAAATGGGTTCGGAGAATTTTCCATTCTCGCAAAAGAGCAGGACAGCTTATTATTTTTTTCAAAGGATTACTTATTTACAAGATTAAAGCTTACTTCGAAAGACCTGCAAAAAAGTTTTATTATTGTTCAAATGACTCCAAAAGCAGAAGAATTAGAAAATGTTACAGTCTCCAGATCTGTTTTTACTAAAGCTGACATATCTAAAATCGCCAATGATCGAGAGGCTATAAATGAAATCAAAATTCGTAAACAATTTAATGATGTAACTTCAAAGGTTACGGTTTACGACGGAAGAATAAAAAATGCCTTAGATTTTAGTTATCCCATTTTTGATAAACCAAAGAAAAAAATTGAGCCTTTTGATGACCGTTTTAAAAAACTTGTAATTACTTCTTGCCCTCAGGATTTTTTTATTGAAAATTTAAAACTAAAACCCGAAGAAAAGGAAATTTTCATAAAATTCTGTGATGCCGATCCAAAATCCAAAACACTTTTAGAACATCCAAATGTATTGGCTGTTATGGATTTTCTTTATGCTAAAAATGAAGAATTTAAGAAGCTGAAGTAGCCTTAAAAGCCCGAAACCAAACAAACCTGAAACAAACTATTTATTCAACCACCAGATGCTTGCATTTAATACCGCTGCAAATGCGACCCAAGCCAGATAAGGAACTAATAAATAGGCGGAAACTTTATTTATTTTAATGAATTTCAAATACGTTTCATAAATCATCAGCCATAGAATAACAATCTCGATCAAAGCTAGTAATGGATTTTTTAATCCGAAGAATAAATAGGACCAGATCGCATTTAGTATTAACTGAATCAAAAAGAAAAGTAATGCCTTTTTAACTTTTTCGGTTTGTTGGTTTATTTTATCCCAAACTAGAGCCGCAGCAACCGCCATAAAAATATAAAGCATGGTCCAGACTGGCATAAAAATCCAGTTCGGCGGATTAAAAATCGGTTTTTCAATTGTCGGATACCAGGATTCTACACTAGGCCTGGTTACCAAACTGGCAGAATATCCGACTGCTAAACAAACAATTAACGCTAATATAATTTTGACTGTCTTATTCATTTTATAAATTTTGTATTCAAAAATAAGCAAAAGAAAATTTTAAACCATATAAGTCACATAAGTTCATTAATTAATTCTGCTTATAAATTTCTTATGTGACTTATATGGCGAAAAAGTTATCTTTGCCAAAATTTTATAATTCATGTTAACAGCAGCCGATTTTATTCCTCAAATATATACTTCAACAATCGAAAACGGAATCTTTGAGTGGAGCGCTCCAAGTAATATCGCATTAGTAAAATATTGGGGCAAAAAAGACAATCAGATTCCGGCAAATCCTTCGGTAAGTTTTACGCTTAATAATTGTAAAACGATTACAAAATTGGGTTTTGAAAAGAGAGACAACCAAAATGCTTTTTCTTTTGATTTACTTTTTGAAGGAAAACCAAAAGAAGATTTTAAGCCTAAAATTCAAAAATTTTTGGAACGAATTGAGGTTTATCTGCCGTTTTTGAAAGAATATCATTTTACTATTGATACTCAAAATACTTTTCCGCACAGTTCAGGAATTGCTTCTTCGGCATCAGGAATGGCAGCTTTGGCTATGAACTTTATGAGTTTAGAGAAAAAGCTAAATCCAGAAATGACGGATGAATACTTCTTTCAAAAAGCTTCATTTCTGGCTCGTTTAGGTTCCGGAAGTGCCTGCAGAAGTGTAAAAGGAAATGTTGTTGTGTGGGGAAATCAGGCAAATATTGAAGGAAGTTCTGATTTATTTGGAGTTGAATTTCCACATAAAATTCACGAAAATTTCAAGAATTATCAGGATACCATTTTGTTGGTTGATAAAGGCGAAAAACAAGTTTCGAGCACAGTTGGTCATGATTTAATGCACAATCATCCGTATGCTGAAAGACGCTTTGCCCAGGCACACGAAAACCTGGATTTATTGATTTCGATTTTTGAAAACGGAAATATAGAGGAATTTATTAAAGTAGTAGAAAGTGAAGCATTGACTTTGCATGCTATGATGATGACTTCAATGCCTTATTATATTTTGATGAAGCCAAATACGCTTCAAATTATCAATTCTATCTGGAAATTCAGAACCGAAACCCAGATTCCTGTTTGTTTTACACTTGATGCCGGCGCCAATGTACATGTGCTTTATCCTGAAAATGTTAAGGGAAAAGTGCTTGAATTTATTCAGGCGGATTTAGTTGCATTTTGTCAGAATAGTCAATACATTTGCGACGAAATTGGAAACGGTGCAATTGCATTGTAATTTTGCGTATCTTTAGGTAAAATTTTCAGACTATGAATATTCAGTTGAAAAAACTCGAGTTGATTAAAAAAATAGCGGAAACAGAAGATCCAGCTATCATTCAATCAATACAGAACATTTTTTCTGTAAAGAAAAAAGATTGGTGGGATGATTTAACTGAGCAACAGAAAGCTGATATAGCTCAAAGTGAATTGGAATTTGAAAGAGGTGAATTTATCAGTTACGAAGATTTGATGAAAAAATACAGATAGTGAATCTAAAAGTAAATTTCTCAAAGACAGCTGAGAAAAATTTAAATGATGTTCTGGATTTTATTGAAGCAAGATGGTCTGAAAAATCCAAAAAAATGTTTATCATGAAATTTGAAAAAGCAATTTCAATAATAATTATGAACCCTGAGATTTTTCCAAAATCATCCATCAATAAAAAATATCGCAAATGCGTAATAACAAAACAATCAAGCTTGTTGTACACTTTTAGTTCAAATGAGATTAGAATTCATACCATTTTCGACACGAGGCAAGACCCTAATAAAATAAAAAAAGACATAAAATAAAAAATGAAAGGACCATTATTTTACTCAAAAATATTACTCTTTGGAGAATACGGAATCATTCGCGACTCTAAAGGACTTTCTATTCCTTATAATTTTTACAACGGTGCATTAAAGAAATCCGAAGAACCTTCGGCAGAAGCGATTGCATCAAATTCAAGTTTAAGACGTTATGTAATTTACCTTGAAAATCTACAAACAGAACAACCGGAATTGGTTACGTTTGATATTACTTCTCTAAAAAATGATGTAGAAACCGGAATGTATTTTGATTCCAGTATTCCGCAAGGATATGGAGTTGGAAGCAGCGGTGCACTTGTTGCTGCTATTTATGATAAATATGCAACACATAAAATCACTGTTTTAGAGAATCTTACCCGTGAAAAACTGTTACAGCTTAAAAATATATTTTCTCAAATGGAGAGCTTTTTCCACGGAAAAAGTTCTGGTTTAGACCCATTAAATAGTTATTTGAGCATTCCGATTTTAATTAATTCTAAAGATAATATAGAAGCAACAGGCATTCCGACACAGAGTTTTGACGGGAAAGGCGCTGTCTTTTTATTAGATTCGGGAATTGTTGGCGAAACGGCTCCAATGGTTAATATCTTTATGGAAAACCTCAAAGACAAAGGTTTCCGCGCGATGCTTAAAAACCATTTTGTAAAATATACCGATGCCTGTGTAGAAAACTTTCTTCAGGGAGATATGAAAGCTTTGTTTACCAACACAAAAAAACTTTCTAAAATTGTTCTAAACAACTTTAAACCTATGATTCCAGAGCAATTTCACGGAATCTGGCAAAATGGAATTGACACTAATGATTATTACCTAAAACTTTGCGGTTCAGGTGGCGGTGGTTATATTCTTGGTTTTACTGAAGATTTAGAACGTGCAAAAGCTTCTTTAAAAGATTATAAACTGGAAGTAGTTTATCAGTTTTAAGTAATTTAGATGTTGACTCTGCTCTTTCTAATTTTCGAAGTTAGATTGCAGATGATCTAATACAGGAATTCCCCTTACGCCGTATAAAAATTTCTGAAAATTTTGTTTATTCTGAAATCATTTCCTGAATCATTTGAATTGTCGTTATTTGTGGATTGCCAATTGGGAAAGACACCTTAATCACATTCTATTGTTGATAAAAGCAGGTTGATTCTAAAGAATTGTTAAAAAACGGAGTTTGAATTCTGGAATAGAAAAATAACATTTAACTTCCCTATAATTTAAATCCAACCACAATTTATGTTAAGCAGACAGCAAAAACTTTTAATAATGAAAATTGTTAGTCTGTTCTCTGTGGTTCGGGGTTACAATATTCCGATTATTGTATTGGCGCAATATCTGTCTGCCATTTTTATTCTGGCTCCAGAAATTAGAGCGCTGGATATTCTACTGGATTTTTACTTATTCCTCATTGTATTTGCTTCGGCCATTACCATAGCTTCCGGTTATATTATCAATAATTTCTACGACAGTCAGAAAGACTTAATAAACCGTCCCAATAAATCAATGCTGGATCGTTTGGTGAGTCAGAAAACAAAATTAACGGTTTATTTCAGCTTGAATTTCCTGGCTGTTTTAATGGCTTCCATCGTGTCCTGGAGAGCTTTTCTGTTCTTCTCAGTCTACATCTTTATGATATGGTTTTATTCACATAAAATAAAAAAATATGCAATAATTGGTAATCTCATGTCGGCTTTGCTGGCTGTAACCCCGTTTTTTGCCATCTTACTTTATTTTTATAATAAAATTTCTTTCGAAGAAATTGAAAATCACATGAGTCATTTCGTTGTGATATCTGCACATGCCGTTTTCTTATTTTTACTTTTGCTGATTCGTGAGATGATTAAAGATCTTGAAAATCTAAAAGGTGATTTGGTTAACGACTACAGAACAATTCCGGTACTTTATGGCGAAAAAGTCTCCAAGCAGGCTATCACCGCACTGACTATTTTGACAATCTTACCTGTCTATGTTCTGGTTAACATTTATGATGTAGGGTATATGGATATTTACTTTTATATCTGTTTTGGCGTTATGCTTTTCTTTCTTCTTTACTTATGGAAATCAGATTCTAAGGAGCAATATCTCAAGCTTCATAATGTTCTTAAATTCCTGATTGTTTCAGGGGTTTGCTGTATAGTTTTGATCAATCCGAGTGTTTTGTGGCACGGCAAAGCTTTGCTTTCGAACTTTTAAATTTTATCAACACAGACTTTTATTGATTTTAGACCGATTTTCTTTCTCTAATAAACATTTGATTTTAGACAAAATGTTTAAAAATGCCCATTGTTTGAACCTGGCTCCGATGTCCCGAAGTTTCAGGAGGAAAATCCTTTTATTTTTTTATATAAATAAAAGATTGGAATGACAGTGGGAGCATGTTTAAATAAATGCCTTTTGTGATGCTCCTGACCATCAAAATGTTAACCGTACTAATCTAAGAACAATGAACTTAAGATTATTAGCAGGAAAAAACTATCTTTGCACAAATTAATGATTTTATGAACAACAAGGAAGGCAATAATAAAAGAGGCGGTTCAAGACCAAATAGTTCGCGACCAAGCTCTAACAAGCCAAAACCTCCTATGGCGAAGCGCGCCCAGGGCCCAAAGAAAGTAAACCCTGCAGTGAAGGCGGCGGAAGAAGAAAAAGCGGCAAAATTAAAAAAGCAGAATCAGGCTCCGAAGAGACAAAAAGCTTCAGATGAGATTCGTCTGAACAAATACATCTCCAATTCTGGTGTGTGCTCCCGTCGTGATGCTGACATTTATATTCAGTCTGGAAACGTTAAGGTTAACGGTGTTCCGGTTACTGAAATGGGTTATCTGGTTAAATTAAATGATGTAGTAAACTTTGACGGTGTAACTTTAACTCCTGAAAAGAAAGAATATATTTTATTGAACAAACCTAAAAACTTTACGACTGCACTTGATGAAGGTCAGGAGTTTCGTAACGTTCTGGAACTTGTTCGCGGTTCTACAACAGCTAAAATTGCGGCTATTGGAAGAATGGACAAAAATACTACCGGATTATTGCTGTTTACAAACGACACAGATATGATTCGTAAATTTACTTTGCCTAACCAGAAATCATCTAAAATTTATCAGGTTTCTTTGGATAAGAATTTGAAATTTGAAGATTTGGAAAAAATCAGCAAAGGTTTGGTTCTGGACGGACACCGTGTTTCTGTAGAAGAAGTAAGTTATATTGATAATGAGCCAAAAAGTGAAGTCGGACTTAAATTACGTACTTCAAATGTAAAAGTAGTGCGTTCTATTTTCGAATCTTTAGAGTATAATGTATTGCGTATTGACCGCGTATCCTTTGCCGGTTTAACCAAGAAAAATCTTCCGCGAGGAAATTGGCGTCATTTGACAGATCAGGAGGTTATCAACCTGAAAAATGTTTAAACATTTTCAGGTTTTATTTATATCAAATCCCGTTTTCTCGTAAAATGGGATTTTTTTTATTTAAAAACTGAAAAAATTATGTCCGAAAAGAGTAAATATGGATCTTCCGATAGATTGGTTTTTATCTTCTACTGTTTCATGACATGAAAAACCAAGAATGATTTTAATTCCGGGAGGAATGCTGTTTAAGATATCTCTTTTTTGATCTTCTAAAAGAAGTTTAAGACCTTCTATTAATTGTACATTATATCGTAAATATGAAACAACTAAGAGAGCTGAAAAATTAAGTATTTCTCTGGCGGTTTCACTTTTTATACCGACTTCGTTTGAAATCATCTCTGAAATCCGGCCTTTTTTGTTGGAGAAAAGTTCTTTAAGTAAATCGTTTCCTTCTAAGCGGTAACAGTCATCTACTGCTAAAATTCGTCCGGCATTAAAATCAATTTCCTGAAAAAAAGTGGAATCCTCCCGAACCATTGCTACTATTTCGGAGTAAAAATCCGATTCTTCTGCCTGGTTGTAGAGTCCTATCAAAATTGTACCGATCGAGACATCAATTCCCTTTATTAAAAGTGCATCATTTTCAAAATAAAACTTGTTTAACTTGGAGACAACATTAGAAGAAATAAAACGTCTAAGTTCAATTTGTAGGTTTGGGGTCATACGCTTAACTTATTTAAGAAACATTATTTAAACTTGTTCAAAATAACCGACAAAATGAGGCTTTTCATCGTTTATTGTGATAAAAATATAAAAAATTTTAACATTTCCAAAAATTAAGTTAAAAATCAAACTGTAAATTAAACACTTATAAAATATAAAAAAGCTCTCATGTCAGTAAAGACAACACTTTCATTCTCAAATTAGAAGAAAATTAATTTCATAAAATTTTTGTAATTTTATGAAAACGAGGAAAAAGCTTAAAAAAATGTTACATAATTAAAATAAAATGTTTCGATATTCCCATACCAGATGCAAAAAGATGCCCAAATAGACAACAGAAAACATAAAGTTGATAAAACTTGATGCTAAGAATCCGAGTAATGATCCGGTAGCTGCTTTTAAGGCTCTTTTATGATTTTTTGAATCAAATAACAATTCTCCAATTAATGCCCCCACAAAAGGACCAATAATTACACCAAAAGGTATCGGAGCCAGAATGCCAATTATTAATCCAATGTTTGTTCCCCAGACTCCGTACGAGCTGCCACCAAACTTTTTTGTGCCTTTTGACGGAATGATGTAATCTAGTATAGTAATAATGAGCATTACAATGAAAGTAATCCCTAATACCCAGTAATTATTCTCTACCGCTTTGGTTAAATAAAGGAGCAATAAGCCGACCCAACATGCCGACAACCCGGGCAGAACAGGCAGAAAACTACCAAAGACACCAACAATTACGCAGATAAAACCCAGAATAAGAAGTAGTAAATCCATTTTATTTTTGATAAATTTGTTCTTACAAATTACTCTTTTATTTTTTGATGTACAAGTCTTAAAAATTGCGTTGAAAACCGTAAGATCCAAGGCTTCTCCAAAAAATAATCGTATTTTTATACCATAATATGTTTATTTCAATTCAAAACTAAAACTTTGAGGCAGTTTTTCCCATTCTTTATTTGTATACTTTTCAGTTCTTGTCAATATTTTGAGAAGCAGGTTCCGTCTGAAAAAGAACTACTGCAGAAAGAATTAAAATCAATAAACTGGAAAGAGGTAGACGAATATCCGTCTGTATCGAACTGCGATAAAATTGCTGATAAGAAACTTCGCCAACAATGTTTTTTTGAAGTAATGTCAAATTTAATTCAGGAAAAATTAAATGTTGACACTTTATCCATTATGTATCCTGAACTGGACACAATCGAAGTAAAAGTGACGGTTTTTCCAAACGCAACAATGAAATTTGAACCGCAATTTCCTAAAGATTCTGTAGCGTACGATACTATAAAAATTGACAGCATTCTCCATGCCCGACTTGTAGATTTTCCTAAAATTAATCCGGCTATAAAACGCGGCGTTCCTGTAAAAACACAATTTATTCTTCCGGTAATTCTAAAAGAAAAAAACGAAAAATAATTCACTCAATTATTTTTATAAGTTCATTTTCAATTATTTATTAAATCGTCGCTCTTTCCATTCATAAGAGCCGAACAAACTGTACAAAGCCACACCGGAACTAAAAAACGGGTAAAGTAAAATACTCAATAAAAGACTTTTAATTTTAGATTTCGCTAAAAATTTATTGGTTACCGAAAGTAGAACGTAGTCAGTAAAAAATTTAGAAAAAGCTAAGAAGACAAAAATAGAATAAGATAAAATTCCAAAAAGGACAAATAAAAATCCGATTACAAAACTCATATTTCCAAAGAAAACAATTAGTCCTAAAACCTTTCCATAATTACTTTTATAGGAACTGGTTTTTGCTGCCCAACGGACTCTCTGATAAAACAAAGCTCGCCAGTTTTCAGTTGGCTTTGTTATTACAATTGCCTCGTCTGCTTTTAGATAATGTATTTCTTGAGGAAATTTTTCTACCGCTTTCTGCAGCAAAAAAACATCATCGCCGCTTGCAATTTTATCATTTCCTTCAAAACCATTCAGACTTTCAAATAAGGATTTTTTGTAAGCAAAATTAGCCCCGTTGCACATAAACCCGCGATTAAGACCAAAACTCCCGATCGTTGCACCTTGCAAACTGGTAAAATCTAATTGCTGAAAATGGTGCAAAAATGAATTATTGCATTTATAAGTCACAGGACCAGCCAGCATTGAAACCTCATTTTCCTGAATATAATGATCAAATGTCAAAAGCCAATTTTCAGGAACAAGGCAATCTGCATCGGTTGTAATAAGCCAGTCGGTTTTTACGTGTTTTATGGCAGTTGTGATGGCGTCTTTTTTCGGAGAATTCGAAAGACGAATACTGTCTATTACAGAAACCTCAAAATCGAAACCTGAAACCTGAAACTTTTCTGCTGAATTATCATCGACCAAAATTACTCTCAACAGCTCTCTCGGATAATTTAAATTCGAAAATTCTTCTAAAAGCGTTGGCAGATTTTCTTCTTCATTCCGGAACGGAATTACAATTGTAAAACTTGTTTTAGGCTCAAAGTTTTTATTCTGAAAAGTTTTTATTTTGAAAAAACCATAAATCAGCGAAGTAATGCTAATAATGTAAATGGCGAGTATGACAAAAAATCCAAAAATCATTCTCTTGTTTTTGCTTTAAAATTTAGCACAAAATAGCTTCCTAAAACTACCGGCAATACAACATTTAAAAACCACATTAATGTCGAAATAAACACGACAATCCATTCGTTTACTCCTAAAATTCCGAAGAAATAAATAGCCACACTTCCTTTTACTGCAAAATCTAAAAACTGAAAAGTTGGCAGGGAAGAAGCCAGAAAATATACTGAAGTGATAGCTGCCATTAAAGTTAAATAAGGCAAATCCACATCAAAACCGAGGAATAAAAAGTAATACTGATGTGAAAAAACGATGTAACGGCAAATTCCTAAAAAGATGTTTTTTTTATGAGTAGATTTGGGAATCTGATTAATCTTATGAATCAGTTTTTCAATCGAATACCCTTTAATTTTTATTTTTTTTACGGAGAAAAGAAGAACTAAAATCAGAAGAAATCCGCCAAATAAAATCATTACCGTCTGAGTTGTGATAACGTTGAATTTGGCATTGAAATATAAAAGTCCGAAAATACCAAAAATGATTGTTAGAATCATTTGGATTCCATTGCAGATTAAGTTTAGAAATACCACTCTTTTGGCTTCCGATTTTGGATAATACAATGCTTTTCCGGCATACTCTCCTACTCCGTTTGGTGTGAAAATTCCGGCCGTTAAAGCTGCTAAAACCTGTTTTGTAGCTTCGAAAACGGAGATTTTCTGAATCACACCAGCCAGGTTCTGCCATTTTAAAATCTCAAAACATCGATTTAAAACGCTTAGAAGCAGAATAAACCCAACTCCTAAAACCGACTGGTTTTTTTGGAACAAAACAAGAAACTTCTGCCAGTCCAATTTATCATTGTTTGCCAGCTGATTGTAAATAAAATAAAATGCACCGCCAACAATTAAAAGTTTGAGCAGAAGAACAAGGAATTGCTTAGCTTTGTGAGGAATTGAAATCATGCCGCAAAAGTAGTCAATTTGAGAATGAGACAATGAGATAATGTGGCAATTAGAAAATGATTATTTGAGGTTCAGAATAACCTGAAACTTGAAACAAAAAAACCTGAAACAAAAAAACCTCTTGACAAAAGAAAGCATCATATTAGGCATTGACCCAGGAACCACAATTATGGGTTTTGGATTGATTAAAGTTACCAATAAAAAAATGGAATTCCTGCAATTGAATGAATTGCAGCTTTCCAAATACGATAATCATTACCAGAAACTAAAAATAATCTTTGAGAGAACGATAGAGTTAATCGAGACACATTGTCCTGATGAAATCGCAATTGAAGCGCCTTTCTTTGGCAAAAACGTTCAGTCGATGTTAAAATTGGGTCGTGCACAGGGCGTCGCCATGGCAGCGGGACTTTCAAGAGGTATTCCGATTACAGAATACGAACCTAAAAAAATCAAAATGGCGATAACCGGAAACGGAAACGCCAGCAAAGAACAGGTTGCAAAAATGCTGCAGCAACTTTTAGGCTTAAAAGAATTACCCAAAAATCTCGATTCAACAGATGGTCTGGCGGCTGCCGTTTGTCACCACTTTAATTCCGGAAAAGTAGTCGCCGGAAAAAGTTATTCAGGCTGGGATGCTTTTGTGAAACAAAATGAGGAACGAGTAAAGAAATGAGTCAATGTGTCAATTTGATAATTAGATAATTCTATTGACACCAAAATAAATTATCTAATTGACCAATTATCTAATTATCTAAATTAAAATGTCCGGCATTTACATTCACATACCTTTTTGCAAGCAGGCTTGTCATTACTGCGATTTTCATTTTTCAACTTCGATGAAGAAAAAAGATGAAATGGTTTTAGCTTTGGCAAAAGAAATTTTCATGCGCAAAAATGAGTGTGACGATGAAGTTGAAACCATCTATTTTGGTGGCGGAACTCCTTCCGTTTTGTCTTCTTCTGAAATCAATTTTCTAATTGAAGAAGTTTACAAAAATTATAAGGTTGCCAAAAATCCTGAAATAACATTGGAAGCAAATCCCGATGATTTGTCTTCTGAAAGAATTTTAGAATTATCAAAAAGTCCAATAAATCGCCTCAGCATCGGAATTCAGTCTTTTTATGAAGAGGATTTAAAGATGATGAACCGCGCTCATAATTCGGCGGAAGCCAGGAAATCTTTAGCGGAAGCGACAAAATATTTCGACAATATTTCTATTGATCTTATTTATGGAATTCCGGGTTTGAGCGATGAAATGTGGAAACAGAATATTCAGACTGCTTTAGATTTCGGTATTCCGCATATTTCGAGTTATGCTTTGACGGTTGAACCGAAAACAGCTTTAAGCAAATTAATTCAAACGGGGAAAATCGCTGAACCTCAGGATGAAGCGGCTTCAAACCATTTTATGATTTTGGTTGAAATGCTTCAGAACAATGGTTTTATACATTACGAATTATCGAATTTCGGAAAAGAAAATTATTTCTCCAAAAACAATTCGGCCTATTGGCTGGGAAAAAAATATATAGGGATTGGTCCTTCAGCGCATAGTTATGATGGCGAAAAACGTGGTTGGAATATTGCTAACAATTCGCTTTACTTAAAAGCAATTCAAAATAATGAACTTCCGATAGAAAAAGAAATCTTAACCATTTCAGATCGTTATAACGAATATATTATGACGGGATTAAGAACAATTTGGGGTGTTTCTTTACTAAGAATTGAAAACGAATTTGGATTGGAATATCTTAATTATCTTCAAAAGCAAAGTCAGAAATTTTTAAATGATGATTTGCTTTCGATTGAAAATAATATTTTAAAACCCACTTTAAAAGGAAAATTTCTGACTGATGGAATTGCGAGTGATTTGTTTTTTCTAAATTTGGAAGAATAAAGAATTAGCCGCAAAGACGCTAAGTCACAAAGTTTAAATTAATTTGTGTCTTTGAGCCTTTGTGGCATAAAAATCAAAACTTTGCTAGCTAAAATCAATAACTTCGAAATAGACTTATCAAAACCCATTGACATCTCAATTCCTTTAACCAATACAGATGAAAATCCGATTGCGTGGTACATTGAAAAACCGGTAATTGAGCCAGTAGTTTTTGGCGATTGGATTGGAAAAGTTTCTGAAGGAAAATCATCAACCAATTTCAACAATATTTTCTTTAATCCGCATGGGCATGGAACACACACCGAATGTCTGGGACATATTACACGGGAATTTTACAGCATCAATCAATCTTTAAAACAGTTTTTCTTTATTGCAAAACTAATTACAGTTGAACCTGAAAAACAAGATGATGATTTTGTCATCACAAAAGAATTGATTGAAAATGCATTGCGCAATTCTCCCGAAACTTCGGGATCGCTCTGTGTGACAAACGAGGCTTTAATTATTAGAACACTTCCAAATCAGCAAGACAAAAAATCAAGAAAATATTCCAATACCAATCCGCCTTATTTGTCTGAAGATGCTGCGATTTTCATCAGCGAAAGCGAAATACAGCATTTACTGATCGATTTACCAAGTGTAGACAAAGAACATGATGAAGGAAAATTATTGGCGCATAAAGCGTTTTGGAATGTAAAAAACACAGATGTTTTAAATGAAGAGGCAAGATTAAACGCCACCATTACCGAAATGATTTACGTTCCGGACGAAATTACAGATGGAGATTATATTCTCAATCTTCAAATCGCTTCGTTTGAAAATGATGCAAGTCCCTCAAAACCTATACTGTACAAAATTTAAAGTTAACCACAACTTACACAAATTTCTTTTCTATTTTGCTACTCAGATAACTATCGGGATAAAATATTTTTCAGATTTAATCATTTTCAAATTTTAATCTCTAAAAAATAATTTGTGTAATTTGTGCCAAAATATAAACGCTGATGATAACCGTTTCAACCGATAAAACAAAACTCGACGTTCCTTTCATTCAAAATTTCTTAAAAGATATTTATTGGGCTGCAGGAAGAACTATGGAAGAAGTTCAACGCACTATTGATGCTTCGTTTTGTTTTGGAATTTACCTTGACGGAAAGCAAATTGGCTTTGCAAGAGTTGTAACCGATTATGTCGTTTTCACTTATTTAATGGATGTTTTTATAACAGAAGAACATCGGGGAAAGGGCTATTCTTCAATTTTAATTGAAACTATGATGAAGGAACCACAGCTTCAGGAAATAAAAATCTGGAGACTGGCAACAACTGATGCCCATTTTTTATACGAGAAATTCGGATTTAAGAAACTGGCGCATCCCGAAAAAATGATGGAAAAAGTAATCCAATGAAAACAATCCTGAAACTCGAAGAAGCCGCTTTATTTATTCTCGGAATATTTCTTTTTAACCGTTTAAATTATGAATGGTGGTGGTTTTTGGCCTTAATTTTAGCCCCCGATTTATCGATGATTGGCTATGCATTTGGAAACCAAACCGGAGCATTACTTTATAATTTCTTTCATCATAAAGGAATTGCACTTTTAATTTTTGCTTTGGGAAATTATTTGAGTATAGAAGTTGCGCAGTTAGCCGGAATTATTTTATTTTCACATTCTGCAATGGATCGTATTTTTGGTTATGGCCTTAAATATGAAAAAGGTTTTAAATACACACATTTAGGTGAAATTGGTAAATAGATAATCATGAATTTAGAAACGTTTTATGAATATTGTCTTTCAAAAAAAGGCTGCAGTGAGCACTTCCCTTTTGATGAAGATACGCTCGTATTTAAGGTTGGCGGCAAAATGTTTGCGCTGTCTTCGCTTTCTCAATGGGAAAAAAATGAGCAGTCAGTTAATTTAAAATGTGACCCCGATCGCGCAGAAGAACTCAGAGCAGAATATGACGAAATACAACCCGGATTTCACATGAGCAAAGTACACTGGAACACTATTGCTTTAAATGGTAACCTGCCTGTAAAATTCGTTAAAGAACTAATTGATCATTCGTATGAATTGGTTTTCAAAAGCTTAACAAAGAAAATCCAGAACGAAATTATTGACGCGAAGTAAATTTTTTACCAAACAGGCGGAGCAATTAGAAAATTAGGCATTACATTTGTAACGTCAGTAAAAAAACTTAGCCGCTCAGCAGCCTAGAAACTTAGCAACTTATAAGAAATGAAAGAACAATTTAAAAAGTTTTTAAACGAAGAACAAGATCCTAAAGCGATTGAAAAAATCACTTCAAAACTTACCGATTTATTGATGAAAGGCGAAGAAGTTGGATATATCGCAGTACAAAAAAAACCTGCAATAACCGTTTTTCCTGATAGTATTGTATTAACAAACAAACGAATCATTATCTGTAAGCCTAAAAATTTAGGGCTTTCTATGGATTTTACAGATTACACCTGGGATGATATTGCAAGTACTTTTGTAAAAGAAAATATATTAGGTTCTGAATTTTCTTTTGGAACAAAAACAGATTTAGCCGTTTCTATCGATTATATTCCGAAAATTCAGGCGAGAAAAATTTACACTTACGCTAAAGAGCAATTGGATATTTTAAAAAATCCTGTTCAGACTGCAACTCCTATAATTGAGGACACTCAGGAAGAAGTTGAAGAAGTAGAACAATATGAAGACGAAATTGAAGAAGTGGAAACGGAAGAAGTAACCAGTTTTGCTGAGATTTTACCGGCAGCTCCTGTTTACGAAACTTATGAGCAAATTCCACCTCAACAGCCAGCCCCAACCGGAGACCGTAAATTAAGTGACTTGTCTAAAGAAGAGCTGTTTGACAAACTTCAGAATTATAAAAAACTTCTGGACAACGGTTTAATCATGCAGGGAGAATATGACGCTTATAAGAAAGAGATTTTGAGCTACATGTAATGTTAGTCATAAAGTCGAAAGTCAAAAGTCTGTAAGTTTTTGAATTTGTCTAAAATAAAAAAGCCAGAAATAGATTTATTTCTGGCTTTATCTTTTTATGTCTCTATTGGACTTTCAAACTTGGACTTAACGTCATAAAATCAAAAGTCTGAAAGTTTTTGACTTTGTCTACATAAAAAAGCCAGGAATAGATTTATTTCTGGCTTTATCTTTTTATGTCTCTATTGGACTTTCAAACTTTGGACTTTATGACTTTTGACTAAAGTGTAGCTTTCTGCTTTTCTACAAAACTGTGCGATTGCAGTTCCAATAATTCTTTTGCATTTTTACGTTGCAGATCGTAGAGACTTTTATCTTCTGCGATGTCAGCGTACACTCTGTCGTGCATTTCTGCGCTTGTCTTTTTCAGTAATTCGCGTTGGTATTTATTTTGTTCCAAAGTCGCTTTCATGGCGGTTTCGGCTTCTTCCTGTTTAAAATCGAACTCCCCTTTTGGTGCCAATAATTTAGCGATAATCGGTGAAGTTTCAATAGCCAGGAATAACAACATTATAAAAAATGAAGGTAACCAAGGCAATTTATTTAATGCATTGATACGCGCCATTAATCCGTCGAAGCCTTCTATGATAGGTTGAGTTTGTGATACTTTTTTATCTAAATCGGCTTGGAGTTGTACTCCTGCTTTTTCTTTTTCGGCAATTTTAGCTTCGTTTGTTGTTTTTAAGGTTTCAAACTCTTTTAAAGAAGCATCGTGTTTTTCACGTTTTTCTTTATAAACCGGACCTTTACCAAGCCTCTTTGTCCCAGTCGTTCCCTCAGCTTCTGTAATATAAGTAGAGTACAAAGCGTTTACTTCTTTTTCCTTTTTGACAATATCTGATTTTAACGCTGCGATTTCTGCTTTGTTCTTATCTAAATCCGTTTTGAAATAAGTGCCAATTTGTTTTTTATTGGCCAATTCCATCTCGTTTTTTTCTTTTAATAATACGGTATTGATTTCTTTTTCGAAAATTTTAATTTCTAAGGGCTTTGAGATTACAATCGCAATAATAATAGCCAAAGCAATACGCGGAGTTGCCTGCAGGAATTCATCCATAAAGCGATCTCTCTTTTTAATAGTAGAAACTATAAACCGGTCCAGATTAAAAATTAGTAAACTCCATACAAAACCGAAAATTAGAGCGGGATAAATAGAATCGAAAACTGTAAAAAGCGCGTATGCGCTAGCCAGAAAAGCCATAACGGCGGTAAAAAAAACAGTGGCGCCAATACCAACGTATTTGGTTTGTTCGCCTTCTGAGCATCCTTCGAGGAGATCTCTGTCTGCACCTGAACACAGGATAAAAAATTGTTTTAACATGATTGATGATTTTGATTGTGATTGATAAGGCAAATTTAACGCCAAATTTTCAAATACGATCAAAAATTAAGTTTCTTTTTAATTGTGAATCAATCATTTGATGGTTTGATGTTATTTAAAGATTAATAAATCTAACTGTTCAACGCCCAATCATAACACTATGTTAATTTTTTTTCAAGGGTTTAGTAATACTTGGGTTTTAGCTTCGCAACCGAAATCAAACTAAACACACACAATGAAAAAATTTTATTTCCTAACCGCATTCTTTCTATTTGCCTTTACAGGTTTTGCTCAGAAAGCTATTATATCCGGAAAGATATTAGATGCCGATGACAAATTGCCACTTCCTGGAGCTATGGTTCAAATTGTAGGCGAGAAAAAATATACTGTTTCAGATTATAACGGTCGTTTTGAATTATTAAACATCAATGAAGGAACTTATAAGGTTGAAGTAAAATATATTGGGTACACTGCTTTAACTCAGGAAATAAAAGTAGAACAAGGAAAAAATAACGTTATCGACTTCTCTCTTAAGACTTCGGGAACTGAATTAAACGAAGTTGTGGTTGGGGACATTTTAAAAGGTCAGGCGAAAGCTTTAAATCAACAAAAAAACAACAAAAATATAGGAAACGTAATTTCTTCAGATCAAATGGGACGTTTCCCGGATGCCAATGTTGGAGACGCTTTAAAACGTGTTCCGGGTATCACCATGCAGAATGATCAGGGCGAGGCGCGTAACATTATCATCAGAGGTCTGGCTCCGTCATTGAATTCTGTAACTTTGAACGGAGACAGGATTCCATCTGCAGAAGGAGATAACAGAAACGTACAAATGGATTTGATTCCGTCTGATATGATTTCTACAATCGAAGTTAATAAAACACTGACTTCAGATATGGATGCAGATGCGATTGGAGGATCTGTCAACCTAATTACCAGAGCAACTCCAAACGGCGAAAGAATTTCTGCTACTCTTGCAGGAGGTTATTTGCCAATTCGCGATCATGCTTCTTACACAGCCGGTTTTGTTTATGGTAATCGTTTTATTGATAATAAATTGGGAGTTGTGGTCAGCGGTTCTTATAATAATGTGGATTACGGTTCTGATAATATCGAAAACGAATGGGTAAAAGATGATTTTGGAAACGAATATTTGCAGGCTTCTGAAATTAGAAAATATGATGTTCAGCGTATTCGCCGCAGCGGATCTGTTGCTTTAGATTATAAATTCGACGAGAACAATACCATTTTTGCCAATGCCATTTACAACTGGAGAGATGACAGAGAAAACCGTTTCAGAACTACTATTGATGATATTGAACCTATTTATAATGGTGAAGAAATCATCGGTTTTGAAGGTCGTGTAAAACGCCAGACAAAAGGCGGCGTGGATAATAACAGAAACAAAAACAGAAGATTAGAAGATCAAAGAGTTCAGAACTATTCACTTCGCGGAGAGCACCTGATTAACTCAACTCTGGATTTGGACTGGTCGGCAAACTATGCAAAAGCAAGAGAATATCGTCCGGGCGAACGTTATATCGAATACCGTCAAAAAGGTCTTGATGTTTTTGAAAACCTAACAGATCAAAGATTTCCATTAGTTACAACTGCCGGAGAAGCTTTAGATCAATTTGAATTTGATTCGGTAACTGAAAATACAGATGAAACAAGCGAAAGCGAATTTGGCGCAAAAGTAAACATCCGTTTTCCGTTCTCTGTAATTGCAGGTGAAAAAGGAAGATTGAGAACGGGATTAAGACTTCGTTTAAAAGAAAAAGAAAGAAATAATATGTTCTATTCCTATTCTCCCCTTACTGACGGAATGGAATTATTATCTGAAGTTCCTGTAAGCTATTATGACGGGAAAGATTTTAATCCGGGAAGTAAATATGTGCCGGGAACTTTTGCTTCTGCCAATTTCCTTGGAAGTTTAGATTTAAACAATTCGGCTTTATTTGAAAAAGAATCAGATCCGGCAGAATATCTGGCGGTAAACTATAATGCAAAAGAAAGAATTTCTGCTGCTTATGTAAGATGGGATCAGGATTTTAACGATAAACTTTCTATGGTTTTAGGTTTCCGTGTTGAGAATACGCACATCGATTATACAGGAAACAGAGTTTTGGATGAAGAAGAATTAGAAAGCAAAATCAATACGACCAATTCATACACGAATTTATTGCCAAGTATCTCTTTTCAATACAACGCCACAAAAGATTTGATTTTAAGAGCTGCTGCAACAACGGCGCTGGCGAGACCAAACTATTACGCATTGGCTCCATACGTAAACAATATTGCTGCCGATAAAGAAATTACAGCCGGTAACCCAGATCTTGATGCTACTTATTCATACAATTATGATTTTATGGCAGAGAACTATTTCAAATCTGTTGGTTTGATATCCGGAGGTGTTTTCTACAAAAGATTAAATGATTTTATTTACAATTACAGCGACAATCAATATACAGACGCGAAATTTGCTGCAGATTTTCCTAATCAGATTAATCCAATTCCAGCGGGCGAAAACTGGTCATTTTTACAATCAAGAAATGGTAATACGGTTGATGTATACGGGTTTGAAGTTGCTTTTCAGCGTCAGTTGGATTTCCTTCCGGGTAAATTCTTAAAAGGTTTTGGTATTTACTTAAACTATACTTATACGCAATCTAAAGCAAAAGGAATTGCTGATGAAGACGGAAACGAAAGAAACGACATTAGTCTTCCGGGAACTACACCGCATATGTTTAACGGATCTCTTTCCTGGGAAAACAAACGTTTTTCTGCCAGAGTTTCTACAAACTTCACCTCCGATTATTTGGATGAGTTAGGTTCTGAATCTTATAAAGACAGTTATTACGACAAGCAATTTTTCTTAGATGCTAATGCTTCTTATAAAATCACCAAACAACTTCGCGTTTTTGCAGAAGCGAATAACTTAACCAATCAACCGTTACGTTATTATCAGGGTGTCGAAGCTCACACGAAACAAGCAGAATATTATCAGGCCAAATTCAATCTTGGATTGAAACTGGATTTATAATCTTCAATTTTTAAAATTCTTACATTAGACAGCGTTTTACCACTCTGTCTAATGGCATTAAAATATACAAACCGAATGAAAAATAATTCTATAGTTGCTCTTTTACTATCATCTGCTTTATTTACAGCCTGTAAAGACGATAAGTTATCACCTCTACAGCCCAATGCGGTAAAACCAACAGCAGTTACAGAAGCATTGCCTCACGATACAGACGATCCTGCGATATGGATTCACCCGACAAATCCCTCAGAAAGTATAATTGTTGGAACAGATAAAGATACAGACGGCGGCTTATATGCTTTTGATCTGAATGGAAAAATACTAAAAAAATCAGTTTCGTTAAAAAGGCCAAATAATGTGGATATCGCTTACGGATTGCTTATTGACGGAAAAAAAGTAGACGTTGCCGTTACAACAGAACGAGAAGAAAATAAAATCAGAATTTTTAGTTTACCTGATTTAAAACCAATTGATAATGGCGGAATTCCGGTTTTTGAAGGCGAAGCACTACGCGATCCTATGGGAATCTCCTTGTATACGCGTCCGGCTGATGGAAAGATTTTTGCTATTGTAGGAAGAAAAACTGGTCCGTCAGGAAGTTATTTATGGCAATATGAACTTTCCGGAAAAGGAAAATTCGCTGTTGCAAAAGTAGTCCGCAAATTCGGGTCTTACAGCGGTAAAAAAGAAATAGAAGCCATTGCGGTTGACAATGAATTGGGAACCATTTTTTATTGCGATGAACAATTCGGAATCAGAAAATACAAAGCAGATCCCGCTTTAAATGACAATAAAGAATTAGCTCTTTTTGGTCAGAAAGATTTCAAAGCAGATCATGAAGGAATCGCGATTTACAAAAAAACAGATTCTACAGGATATATTTTAGTTTCTAACCAACAGGCAAATTCATTTATGGTATATCCAAGAGAAGGTGCCAAAGGAAATCCCGACAATTATCCTTTATTGGCAGAAATTCCAACTTCTACAATTGAATGTGATGGTGCCGATGTTACCAGCATTAATTTAGGGCCAAAATACAAAAACGGACTTTTTGTAGCGATGAGCAACGGAATGACTTTTCACTATTACACTTGGGATTTAATACAAAAACGTATAGACGAAACAAAGAAATAATGATTCAGTGTTGATTTGAAATCGCAGTTCTTTGGCTCCTTTCCTTTAAACTGTAGTTGAAAGCTGCGATTCAATAACCCTTTTAAAGATTTTATCGCAAAGAAACACAAAGTAAAAAATACAGAGGTTCGCAAAGTTTAATAATAAAGCTTTGCGAACCTTTGTTTTTAAAATCTTATTTAATTTGCATTAGGCTGAAGGAAGATTGTCAGGCTGAACAAGTTTTGTCAGGCTGAGCGAAGGTTGTCAGGTTGAGCGAAGTCGAAACCCCCGTCCCAATTAGAGTGCCCTTCTCCCGAAGTTTCGGGACGCTCAGGGTGACATACGAACCAAACCAGACACAATAAAAACAAAAAAAGCTGTTCAAAACGAACAGCTTTTTTATTTTGAATCAATAATTCCTTTTATTCTGTAACCGGTGCGCCCGCCAAAATTTCGGCATTGGCAAACTCTTCAAATTTGGCAAAATTAGCTTTGAATTTCTGAGCTAATTCTAACGCTTTTCTATCGTATAAATCTCTGTCTTCCCAAGTGTTTCTCGGATTTAGAATTTCTTCCGGAACGTTTGGACAAGATTGCGGTTTTGCAATTCCGAACACAGAGTGATTTTCAAATTCTACCTGATCTAACTCTCCTTTTAAAGCAGCTGTGATCATAGCACGGGTGTATTTTAGTTTCATACGGCTTCCTGTTCCGTAAGGTCCGCCGGTCCATCCTGTATTGATCAACCAAACTTTTACGCCGGCATCCTTCATTTTTTTGCTCAGCATTTCAGCATAGCGTGTTGGATGTAAAGGCATAAATGGCGCTCCAAAACAAGCTGAGAAATTAGGCTGCGGTTCTGTGATACCTGCTTCTGTCCCTGCTACTTTCGCTGTATAACCCGAAATAAAGTGATATGCAGCCTGACCAGGAGTTAATTTTGAGATTGGAGGCAGGATCCCAAAAGAATCTGCCGTAAGGAAAAATATATTTTTAGGATTATGTCCCACCAAACCTGGCTGCACATTATCAATATGTGTAATCGGGTAACTCACACGTGTGTTTTGTGTGATCGAAATATCATCGTAATCTACCTCATTTGTTCCGGCTTTGAAAACTACATTTTCTAATAGTGCCCCTTTTTTGATGGCTCTGAAAATGTCCGGTTCATTCTCTTCTGTTAAGTTGATTACTTTAGCATAGCAACCGCCTTCGAAGTTAAAAACAGTATTTTCGTTTGTCCAGCCGTGCTCATCGTCTCCGATTAATTTACGTTCCGGATCTGCCGATAAAGTTGTTTTTCCAGTTCCTGACAATCCGAAGAAAATCGCTGTATCATTATCTTCTCCTACATTGGCGCTGCAATGCATTGGAAGTGTATTTTTGAAAACAGGAAGAATAAAATTCAGAGCAGAAAAAATTCCTTTTTTCATTTCACCTGTATAACCTGTTCCGCCGATAAGGGCAATTTTTCTGGTAAAATCCAAAATAGCAAAATTCGACTGTCGTGTTCCGTCCACAGCAGGATCTGCCATAAAACTTGGAGCGCAGACTACCGTCCATTCTGGTGTAAAATTGGCCAATTCAGATTCTTCAGGACGAAGAAACATATTGTAACAGAATAAATTGGACCATGCCGTCTCTGTCACCACACGCACATTTAATCTGTAATTAGGATCTGAACATACGTACGAATCGCGAACAAAAACTTCTTTGTTGGATAAAAACGCTGTTACTTTATTATAAAGCTTTTCAAAAGCCTGAGGTTCAAACGGAATATTAACATTTCCCCACCAAACCTGATCTTTGGTAATATCGTCTTTTACGATAAAACGATCTTGTGGAGAACGGCCTGTAAATTCACCTGTATTAATTGCCAATGCACCAGTAGAATTCTCAACACCTTGTCCTGACTCCAAAGTAATCGCATGTAATTCGTCTGCAGATAGTTGATAATGAACCTTTGCATTTTCAATTCCTAATTCTTTCAGCGAAATCGATTGCGAGAAAACTGTGTTAGTGTCCATAAATTTTAAGTTGTGTGTGATATTTATTTCAGAAGCAAAATTACAGATTAATTCTTATTTGTTTTAAATTACTTAAATTTCACTTTGATTAATATCAAAAAAGAGAAATCTCACTTTAAAATTAATAAAAAGAAAAAATAACAGCTTCTAATTTACTTTATTACAACCTTATAAATGAATTTGTTATATAATTTTTGATTTTCAATCTAAATTACAAAAAATTCACATAAATAAAGTTATATGTTATTTATGAGACAAAATTAAAGATTAATTTTTACACAGAATTTTTTTTTCGGGATTTTATGATTTTCTCTTCAAAATCGTAAAGAATAATAGCGCCCAACCAATAATTAATAGAAAACCACCGATAGGAGTTGCGAATACGATAATTTTAGAATAAAACAATGTGTAGTCTTTTGTTGCCACTAAATAAATCGAACCGCTAAAAAGTACAACACCGGCAACAACAAAATTATAAATAGTTTTTAGGGTTTTTTCTGCGATATCTTTTTGTGTCGATAAAAAGAAAAGAAACAATGCATGATACATTTGATAACGAACTCCAACTTCAAAAGTATTTAATTGATCAACCGAAAGATATTTTTTCAATAAATGAGCGCCAAAAGCTCCCAGAATAATGGCAAGCATTCCTATAAAAGCACCAGTTAAAACGATTCTTCTTTTCATAATCTATATCTTTTCAAATTGGATACAAAAATACTTCAAACGATTCGAAAAAACACTTTTATTTAAAACAAATTCCGATCGCTTTTGTTCTTGAAACCCAAAAATAAATTTAACTTTATGCAATTAAAATTGTTATATTTGTAACAATTAAATATATTTGTGTTAAATATTTAAAACATGAGAAACGTTTTAATAATTGGAGCAGGAAGATCTGCATCTTCTTTAATTCGATATTTATTAGCAAAAGCTAATGAAGAAAACCTGCATATTACTGTGGCCGATCTTTCTTTGGAACTGGCACAGAAAAAAACACAAAACAACCCAAATGCAACTCCAATTGCTTTAGATATTTTTAATACTGTAGAAAGAAAAACAGCTATTCTACAAGCTTCCATTGTTATATCGATGCTTCCGGCACATTTACACCTCGAAATCGCAAAAGACTGCCTCGAATTTAAGAAACATCTCGTTACAGCATCTTATATAAGTGATGCCATGCAGGCACTTGATGAAGAAGCCAAAAATAACAATCTTATTTTTATGAATGAGGTCGGCCTTGATCCGGGTATCGACCATATGAGTGCGATGAAGGTAATTGATGAAATTAGAGATAAAGGCGGGAACATGCTTTTATTCGAATCTTTTTGCGGCGGGCTTGTAGCACCGGAATCTGATAACAATTTGTGGAATTATAAATTTACCTGGGCGCCCAGAAACGTGGTTTTAGCCGGTCAGGGCGGTGCAGCAAAATTTATCCAGGAAGGAACTTATAAATATATTCCGTACAGCGCATTATTTAGAAGAACCGAATTTCTGGAAGTCGAAGGCTATGGAAAATTTGAAGCGTATTCTAACCGTGATTCTTTAAAATACAGATCGGTTTACGGTTTAGACGATGTGCTGACATTGTATCGCGGAACGATTAGAAGAGTGGGATTTTCCAGAGCCTGGAATATGTTTGTACAACTCGGCATGACCGATGACAGTTATATTATGGAAGATTCTGAAAACATGAGTTATCGCCAGTTTGTAAATTCGTTTCTGCCATACCACCCAACCGATTCTGTTGAGATTAAAACACGCCTGCTTTTAAAAATCGATCAGGACGATATTATGTGGGACAAACTTCTGGAGCTCGATTTATTTAATCCTAATAAAAAAGTCAATCTACCAAATGCAACTCCCGCACAGATTCTGCAAAAGATTTTGTCTGACAGCTGGAGTCTGGGACCAGATGACAAAGACATGATTGTAATGTACCATAAATTTGGTTACGAAATAAACGGCATCAAACAACAAATTGATTCTAAAATGGTCTGCATTGGCGATGACCAAACCTATACGGCAATGGCCAAAACAGTTGGATTGCCCGTTGCAATCGCTACATTGTTGATTTTAAATAAAAAAATCACAACTCCGGGTGTCCAGCTTCCTATAAAGAGAGAAGTTTACGAACCCATTTTAAAAGAATTAGAAGATTACGGAGTGGTTTTTAACGAACAAACGGTTCCGTATTTTGGTTATAATCCCGACCTATTTTAGTAAGGATCACATTTTTTTTTAGAATTTTTTTTAAATTAGTTTTTTATTTTTAATCCGCTTTCAAAAATTTTGGAAGCGGATTTTTTTATATACACACAACTTTTTAGTAGCACAAAATTATTTCTCAGGCTCCACCTTGATTGGTAAACTATACATCACACGAACAGCTTTTCCATCTTTTGTAGCTGCAATCCATTTTGGAGAAAGTTTCAGGACCCGCGTCACCTCATCTCCTATTCCATAGCCTACATCGGTCAATACCATTATATTAGACAAACTTCCGTCTTTTTCAATTACAAACTTCATGTAAGTTTTACCTTCTATTTTATTTTTCCCAACCTCGGCGGGAATTTTAAAATTCATGCCTACAAATTTATAAAACTCTTCAATTCCTCCAGGAAATTCTGGTAATTTGTCTACTGACTCTATCCTGTAAAGGTTTCCAGTTTTATTATCAGAATTTACATTTACTTCCTGGGCAACTGCTTCGCTGCTAAAAATAAAAAGAGATACGACAAAAACTATTCCTACGCCAAATACTTTTAGTGATACTGTAATCGGAGATTCTTTTTTAGTCATCATAACAAAACGTTTTTTAGTGATTAGATAATTAATAGTACTCGCCAAAGCGACTGTAGTTTTATCTGAAGCGATATCAAGCAACATTTTCTGATAATTTGAAATTTCTTCAAATTGCCTATTTACCGCTTCATCTGCCAGAAATTCATGATTCAGTTTTATCGCTTTTTCAAATAAAAAAAGGAGCGGATTAAACCAAAATACAATCTTTAAAACGGCAACAAAAAGAATATCCAGGGAATGCTTCTGTATTAAATGCGCTTTTTCATGTGCGATTAATTCGGTTGAAATTTTACCATTTTCAAAATCCAATTTATTGATAAAAATGGTATTCCAAAAAGAATGTGGCAAAATGGTTTCTTGTAGCAAAACGATTTTTTGATTTTCAATGATATGATATTCATTATTTAGCGAAGTTTTATAAAGCGCATATAAATTCTTAAAAAACCGAACTCCCAAAATGAAAATTACCATACTATAGACAAACCATAAAGCTAACCCAAAAAGCTGACTGTAATTTATTGAAGCTGAAACTCTTTTACTGGCCTGGAGCCTGGATCACGATTCCATCAAGCTGAATTGTAGAAACCACATCTGAAAATAACGGTTGAACAGAAAATAACTGCAGCGGAATTATAAAACTAAAAATCAAACTTCCCAGAAGATACACACGATTAAAACGAAACATTTTTTCATTTTGAAGCAATAACTTATATACTGCATAAAAAACCAAAAGCAGCATTCCTGATTTTAAAAGATAGTTTATCATTTTTTCTTTTTTTGAATTTGCGAATCAATAATCTTTTTGAGTTCTTCCAACTCCGATTCCGACAAATTGGTTTCGGTGGTAAAAAAAGAAGCAAATTGCGAAGCCGAATTATTAAAGAAATTACTAATAAGGCCTTTTACATGTTTCGAGAAATAATCTGTTTTTTTGACTAACGGATAATATTCTCTCGAATTTCCGAATTCGTTGTAAGCAACAAACTTTTTGTCAATCATTCGTTTTAGCAAAGTCGCGACTGTTGTTGTTGCAGGTTTTGGTTCAGGAAATGCTTCCAGTAAATCTTTCATAAAAGCTTTTTCCAGCTTCCATAAATGTTCCATCAATTGTTCTTCTGCGTTTGTTAATTGCATTTTTTTTTGGTGTTAATCCCGAAGCCTCGGGACTGAGGCGCTAAGATTCTAAGGTTTCTATACTTTGTTATTCCTGAGTCTTAACCTCTCTATTCTCTATTCTCTATTCTCTATTCTCTATTCTAGTTTATTTTTTTTTCGGAAACGAATTCACCTTTATTATATGTTTTAATCGAAATCAGTTTTCCTTTATCGGAATAAAATTTCCAGTCGCCGAAATAAAACCAATGTGTCTGAACAGAATCGCTTTCCAGTTTTGTTTTACCTACGGATTCTAATTTTCCGTTTTCGTAATAGGTTTTAGAAATACAAATTCCGTTTTTGTATTTCTCCGTTTTGTAGATTTTACCATTAATATAAGACTTCCATTTTTTTACCGGAATATCATTTTTATAATATTCAACAGATTTATACTGAATGTTATCCTGAGCATACACATCTACCCATTTTCCTTCTTTTTTTCTGTCAATTTTCTGATTGACCACAGCAGTTTTACAGCCCAGAAAAGAAAAAAGTATTAAAATTAAAAGTCCGTTTTTAATCATGTGCTCTACATTTATAGATTCTGTTCTACAAATGTAGAATTAAATTTTAAATACACAAATTTTCCGACAAAATATTTTTAAATATATTGATATAAAGTTATTTAACTTCTGAAAATTAAATTTCTCGCTAGCACGGATGCGTTAGGGATAGCAGCGGCATCCTTTTTGTTTTTTCTTTAAAAACAAAAAGATATAGCGTATAGCCCGGCCGTAGGCAACGCCCAAATTATAATTGAAATTCCCGAAAATCTTGAACGTCTGAATCTCTTATGCAGGGAGTAAATCGAGCGTTCTTTCGACTTCTTCAAAATCTATGATGAAATTTTCGCCTTTCGGGGTTCCAACTACAAAGCTGTAATTGATGTTTTGCATATCTGTCGTAATTTTGAGAACACCGCAAAAACGATTTGGTGGCTGCAAAGTTAAAATGGAAGTTCCGGGTTCTAAAACCACTAGACCATGCATAAGATGACTTCCTTCTATACCGATAAGAATTTTGGCTCCAACACAGGCTTCCAAAATTTCTGATACAGTGTTTTGCGTCACATCTACAATTTTGAAACCGTATTTTTCTCGCAGTTGCTCTGCGATTTCAATTTCGTTTAATAAAATGCGCGTTTTTCCGGATCCTCTTCGTAAAATAAATACTCCAGGATGTGAAATCCCGTTAAAATGTGACAGCAACTTTCTTTTATTGACAGTAAATAATTCTTTTTTCCTGTCATTGTTGCCCCAATCATCATCAAAAAAAACTGCATTTTTTAAGTAAGCAGCATTTGTCCGAAACGGATTCATCTCAAGAAGAGATTCATACTCCAACATGTGCGGACTTGCAAAAACATTTGTGCTTACCGGACTTCCCTCTTCTTCTGCCAATCTATAATTGGTGCAGTCATCTGTTAGCCATAGACCAAAAAATTCATTTCCGTCGTAAGAACTATAGATTGAGGCATCTTCTATTTCACTATTGATTTTTACTGGCGGAAAATAATTCATCTTCTTCGTTAGTTTTGAACGATGATGAAATAAAAAATTATTAAGTCCTTTATAAACAGAACCATTAATCATCCATAGATTTCGGAGTTTATACGCGTAAGTGGGTTCATGTGTAATTACAATGCCGCCCTGCATTATTGCTTTGGGATCGTCTGTGTATGCAGTCCCTGTAATTCGATCAAGCTGTCCTTCAAGAAAGTAAGCTTTTGATGAAATAGTGGTGTTTCCGGGCGCTATCAGCCATGTTTTTTCGGCAAGATTTTGCAATACTGCGCCCTGACGAAACATCGGATGCATTTTTTTTATTCCCTTAAGATATTGTGTATAAGCTATTAGCGTAAATCTAGTCTTTGCATTTGAGTTCATTTATAATATTAAAATTAGATTAAAAAAACATTAGAAAATACGAAAAAACTAAATTATCAACAACAAAACTATGGTAATACTAATAAAAAAAATAAAAATAAGTTAATTAATTTAATAAATATTCAGACATACATTAAAATTTAATAATTAATTGCAAAATACCTTAAACAAAAAAAATCCGCTCATTTCTGAACGGATTTATATTTGAAATCAACTTTGTCAAAGTTTTAAACTAAAAATCTTTGCGCCTTAGCTTCTTCGTGGCAAAACCTTACTTAGAAAGTTCTACAAAATACTTGTAAAACAACGGAATCGTCTCAATACCTTTTAGGTAATTAAAGATTCCGAAATGCTCATTTGGAGAGTGAATCGCATCGCTGTCTAAACCGAATCCCATTAAGATGGTTTTGCTTTTCAATTCCTTTTCAAACAAAGCCACAATTGGAATACTTCCTCCGGAACGAACCGGAATTGCCGGAACACCAAACGTTTCTGTATACGCTTTATTTGCTGCCTGATATCCAATGCTGTCAATTGGCGTTACATAACCTTGTCCACCGTGGTGAGGCGTTACTTTTACCGTAACTCCCGCCGGAGCAATGCTGGTGAAATGTTTCGTAAACAATTCTGTAATTTCTTCCCATTCCTGATTGGGAACCAAGCGCATCGAGATTTTAGCAAACGCTTTACTCGCGATAACCGTTTTAGCACCTTCTCCTGTGTAACCGCCCCAGATTCCGTTTACGTCCAATGTCGGACGAATGGAGTTTCTTTCGTTGGTTACATATCCTTTTTCGCCGTAAACATCAGCAATGTTTAATGCATTTTTATATTTTTCTAAGCTGAAAGGCGCTTTTGCCATTTCGGCTCTTTCGTCTGTAGATAATTCCTGTACTTTATCGTAGAATCCCGGAATTGTAATATGATTGTTTTCGTCGTGAAGTGAAGCAATCATTTTTGCCAGAACATTGATTGGGTTCGCCACCGCCCCGCCGTACAAACCAGAATGTAAATCACGGTTCGGACCTGTAACTTCTACCTCAACATAACTTAAACCACGTAAACCTGTCGTAATCGAAGGTTGTTGGTTGGAGATCATTCCGGTATCTGAAATAAGGATGACGTCGTTTTTTAGTTTTTCCTGATTACGCTCAACGAACCAGGCCAAACTTGCAGAACCTACTTCTTCTTCTCCTTCGATCATGAATTTTACGTTGCACGGAAGTTCATTATTCTGAACCATATATTCAAGTGCTTTTACATGCATGTACATCTGACCTTTGTCGTCACATGCGCCACGCGCGAAGATGGCACCGTCGGGGTGAATGTCGGTTTTTTTGATAACCGGTTCAAATGGGGGTGAAGTCCATAATTCTAAAGGATCCGGCGGTTGAACATCATAGTGTCCGTAAACTAAAACGGTTGGAAGATTCGGGTCTATTATTTTCTCTCCGTAGATAATTGGATAACCCGGAGTATCGCAAATTTCTACTAAATCGCAGCCTGCTTTTGATAAACTTTCTTTTACAGCTTCTGCGGTGTCAATAACATCTTGAGAGTATGCGGTGTCGGCACTAACCGAAGGAATTTTTAATAATTCGATCAACTCATTGATAAAGCGATCTTTATGTTGTTTAACGTACGACTTAATGTTTTCCATTTAAATTATTTTTATAGAAAACCAAAAGTACAAAAAAGAGAATTAAAAAAAATTTTCAAAAAATGCTTTGATAATTCAAAAGTATGCCTATCTTTGCACCCACAATTCCGCGGATATGGTGAAATTGGTAGACATGCCAGACTTAGGATCTGGTGCCGCAAGGCGTGTAGGTTCGAGTCCTATTATCCGCACCAAAAAAAGCTTCTTAATATTTTTTCAGAAGCTTTTTTGTTTTTACATATATTTGATTTACACATCCTAATCAAATACTCACAATGAAAATCAAATACTTAAAATAGATTATTATTCAGGTTTTTTAAGTGAGCCGGAAATCAGATTTTACGCTAATCCTAAAACATCCCTTTTCGAAGAGACATTCAAAAAAAAAATCCGGATGGAACTTCACGTGAATATCAACTAAAGCAAGGCGAAAATGGGATTTATTTTTCCAGTTTATGGGATGGATATTTTTATTTTTTAGGAGATCAATTAAATAAACATATAAATTCCAACTACCCAACGTCCATTAAAGAGTATAATGAAATGCAATGGCTGGAGATGGGACAATGTTCCAACAATAATCGATTTAAACATAAACAAAGAAGAAATTACAAAAGAAAAAATTGGTTGTTGGAGTGCATTTCTGATTTAATTGTTTTTTTTAAAATTTATAGAAGAAAACAAATTGGAACTTAGAATTTCTTATGAGTGAGCTTAGCCTCATTAAAATCACACAATATTTAGCCGCAATCTTGTCATTTCGAGGAACGAGAAATCTTCGCAAGTAGCTCTACAACGAGAATCCAATCTTTGCCGAGTTTCTCGCGAAGATTTCTCGTTCCTCGAAATGACAAACTTTGAGTTGACTTTATCTATTTAAACAACTATTTCTCAAACATAGCCCGTGGTTTCAACCACGTGAACACATACAAAATCCATAATCAATGCATTCCAATGGTTAAAACCATTGGCTATATTTTTTTAAACTGAAAATCAATATTCTCTTTTTCATTCAACTTGACAAAGCGAAGAAACCCGCATTCCAACAAGTTTGTACACATAAAAAAATTGCGAAAATCACTATTAATTTTTTGTCGGTTTGCTTTTGGTTTCTCTTTTCGTCGAAATGACTAATATTGAGAGAAATCTATTCTTTCTCAATCCCATTCCTTACAATCTCCAAAACCTCCTCTTTCGTCATAAACGAATTCATGAAATCTTCAAGGTTTCCTTCGTTGGTTACTTCTCTGAAAAAGACTTCGTGATCGGTGCCAAATAAAGTTGGGTTTTCAGGATTTGGATCAGATAAGGCGATGTAGAAATTATCCGGGAAACCGTAGCTTGTTGCGAGCAAAATTAAATCCGGCGTTGTATCGTTTGTTACTTTTATGATTTCGCTTAAATCTGTTTCTTCTTCGTCTGTAAAATCAGAATTCCATTCTTTGTAATCTTCCGTGCCTTCTTTGAAAGGTGTAAATGGAGTAACTTCCCAAAACATTTGTCCAAATCCTTCGGTGGTTTTGCGGAAATATTTCTGAATCAGTTTGTCGTAAAAAGCTTCTTTGTGAGCTCTAAAAAGCGCTTCATTTTCGTCTACGAAACCGCCAATTCCGTAAATAGGTTCTTGCTGTTCGGCAGAAGCCCACGGCGTATCTTCGCGTCTTGGGTACAAAACGGTATCAAAAGTTATAGACTGTAAATCTTCCTGCATAGAATTGCCTTTTACATTGTCGATATTTCCGCCGAGTCTTTTTATCTGATCCAGAATTTCCTTTTTCATCATGTTTTGCTTTAAAGTGATTTAAAAATAGAAATTTTCAGTTTATTAGAAAAGTGTTGAAGCGAATTTAATCTCTGCGTATGTTGTTGAACTTAAATGATGCCGCTTTACTCAGCCTCAAAATAAGGATCTAAAACTTCGGCCATTTCATTTATCCAATAAAAGAAATTCTCAAGATTTATTTTTCCTAAAGTATCTCGTTCTCTTATTACACTTAGCGTTAAAAGATAATTGGCTTGTCGTAATGCTTTTGCCATATCTTTTGGATCAACAACATCTGCTAAAAAATGATTTAATCGGTTTTCAACTTCTTTTGAAAGATTATTTGCACTCATGATTTTTGATTTAAAATAATTGCAAAAGTCATCTGAACTTTATTTCATTTAAATACATATATGCATTCAATTTTAATTATTTTTTTCATATAGAAACCAATTTCGGCTACAGCCATTTCCTTTCAAACTATAAAAAAACCTCCAGCTGAAGCAGGAGGCAATTGAAAAAGTTCTAGTTTAAATGAACTTAAATTGTTTTATAGAATTTAATTCAAATCAAACCTACAAGGTTTTGAAAACCTTGCAGGAAAGCTAAAATGAACTTATATCACTTATATGGTTTAAAAATTAACCTTTCAATAATTCCAAAATCTTCTTCACATTCACTTCGCTATAATCATTGATATAAAAATCGCACGGAGGCAATTGTTCTTTGGTATGCGTGCTTAGAACGCCAACAACTTTCATTCCTGCATTTAATCCCGCTGTAACGCCCGAAAAAGAATCTTCGAAAACCACACAATCCGATGGAGAAACGCCAACACGTTCTGCTGATTTTAGATATACTTCCGGATTAGGTTTGTGCATTGTTACGTCTTCACTGGACATCATCGAATCCATTTTTTGGTCGAGTTTCAGGAAATTGACAATCAAATCTAAATTTGCCCGCGGTGCAGAAGTGGCAACGGCGGTTTTAAATCCGTGGAATTTTAGTTCATCCAGAAATCTCAAATAATTCGGAATCGTTTCGACTTTGTCTTTATAAATCTCACGGAACATTCCTTCTTTTTCGTTTTCTAACGCAATCAGTTCTTCTCCCTCGATCGGACGCTTGAAGAAATGCGTCATGATATAACTATTGTGTTTTCCGTACATATGTTCTTCAAATTCTTCATTGGTATACGGAACTTTATATTTATCGAAAAATTGTTCGAAAGCGACGACATGATGCGGATTGGTGTGGCAGATTACGCCGTCCATATCAAAGATGACACATTTTTGGCTCATAATTTTATTGTTGTTTTTAAAGGTTGCAAGGTAACTGTTTTTACGCAGAGATTCGTAGAGGTTTCTCGCAGAGATGCGCTAAGAGTTTTTTTTACTCTCGCATTTTTGACCAAAGTAACCATAAAGTTTGTCATCCTGACGGAGGAAGGATCTCCGCAAGAAGCTCGACAAAGATTAAACGCACTTTGCGGAGTTGCTTGCGGAGATCCTTCGTGCCTCACGATGACAAAAAATGAGAATAAAAACTTTGCGCCTCTGCTTCCGATAACTATCGGAATTGCGAGATAAAACATTTTTGCGTGAAACAACTTAAAACCTGAAACCTGAAACAAAATTTTATCCAATCCAAATCTTACTTTTCACCAAAGTCATTGTTTGTCTCAAATGCTGGTTTAAAGCAATCAGAATAATTAAAACTACAAGTCCGTACCCTACAATCGTATAAATTTCCATATCGGCGAGTAAAGTAGATTGTTTGGTAATAGTTCCGAAAACTCTTTTCAGGGCTAAAGTATTAGCATTATCTGCAGAATATCCTTTGGCGATAAAACTTTGTGTAGCTGCTCCGATAGTTTGCTGTGCTTCGGGATTTTCTCCGGTTACGAATTGGCTTAATTTTAAAAAGTGTTTTTTATTGAGAAAAACCATGGCATTCTGCATCACACAAAAACCAATTGTGGATCCCCAAAAACGCCCCGAAACCCCAACAATTCCCGAAGAAACGGCCATGGTTGACGGAACCGAAGAGGTTGTAAACAGAATTAACGGAACGAACAAAAACCCAACGCCAACGCCTTGCAAAATATAGGGAATTATAATATCGCTCAGCGCAACATCGGGAACAAATAAAAATGTAAACCAAAAATGAAAAATCGCCATCAGCGTAAAACCAATCATGAAAATAATTTTAGTCGAAACAGATTTCATCAGGAAAAAAGCGGCTAAAATAAGTCCGATCACATTTCCTAATCCGTTAATATATTGTACGCCGGCGACACGTGACGGATCCCAGTTCCAAATTGAATACATCGCCGAATGACACAAACTTAATGTCGCCCGGCTGATGTAAAACAAGAAAAACAATAAAAATCCAATTCTGAGATTGGCATATTTTAAAACTTCAAAATTAAAACTTGGCCGCTTTACCAAACGTTCTTTAAAGATGAATAATCCACCGGTTATCAGCGAAATCATCAGCATCAAAACCATTTCTGAAGATTGAAACCCATATTTCTTTTCGGCATAAACAAAAAAGTAGGCACCACAAAGAATAGAAATTAAAACCAAAAAATAACTCATCCAGTCGATTTGATACAACGGAATTTTCTTTGTAATTCGGTGCCCACGAAAAGTAACCAGGATTAAAAAAACATTTAAAAACTGAAGTCCACCCGAAACATACAACATATATTTCCAGTCGTAATGATCGAGAAACCAAACGGCAATATTCATAATAAACGGCGTTGACAACAGCAGCGATCCGTAATAAAATGAAAACCCAATAATAATCGCATTTTTAGAATTGAACTGCTCAATCAACAATTGCCTGATTGTAATTACCGGAAGCGCCATCAGGATCCCTTCGCCTACTCTCATCAATAAAAAAACCGAAAAGCTGGTAATATAGGCCGAGGAAATAATCGTAATTCCGATAAGCGAGTAAACGGCAATCAGGTAATTTTTGGCCGGGAAAAAGCTCGAAAATCGACTTTCTATTAAAATTGTTGCGAGTAAGGTTCCATAGGTAACACACATTGCAAATTGCAGATCTTCAGGCTCAATATCCAGAAAACTTGCTGCATAAGTGACGTTCGAAGTGTAAACTCCCAGTAAAATCATGGAATGCAGCAGACAAACGAACAAAATAATAATGATCGCCCATCGCGGAACCCAGGATTTAAATATACTTTTATCTTCCATTTTATTTGTGTGCAGCCACAACCGTAATGTTCATTCCGGCTCTTAAAAAATCGGTTTGCTGGCCTTTGTCTTTCAACTGAATTCGAACCGGAATTCTTTGTTCAATTTTCACGAAATTCCCTGTTGCATTATCCGGAGGAAGCAATGAAAATCTCGCACCACTCGCAGGCGATAATGAAGCAATTGTTCCTAAAAAAGTCTTATCATTTATGGCATCGGCTTTAATTTCGACTTCCTGCCCGACTGTTAAATATTGCAATTGTGTTTCTTTAAAATTGGCTGTAATCCATTTTTCTTTACTCACTATAGAAAGCAAAGATTGTCCTTCTTTTACCATTTGACCGGGCTGTAAAGTTCGTTTTCCCACCCAGCCGTCATAAGGCGCGGTGATTATCGTATACGAAAGAAATAAAGCTGCATTATCGGCAGCCGCTTGTTTGGAGGCAATATTTGTTTGTGTTGTCGGTACATTTGCTTCGGCAACAGAAGTACTCAGAGAGGAAGAGTGAATTCTGCTTTTCATTTCCTGAAAATGCGCCTGAGCCGATTCGTAATCTGCTTTTACTTTTTCTAATTGCTGCGAAGTCGCCGCTTCTTCTTTAACCAAAGCTTTGTAACGCTCAAATTCTAATTTGGTTTTCCAGAGATTCGATTTTGCTCCTTCCAGTTGCGCTTCGTTAATTGCCGTTGCACTTGCGGTATTAATAGCATTTTTCTCGGCAACTACGCTGTTTTGTTTCGCATTTTGAACATCGGCAAAAGCCACATTCAGTTTCGACTGATATTCTCTGTTATCAATCACGACCAAAGTATCGCCTTTGTGCACAAACTGATTTTCGTTAAAACGAACTTCCTGCACATAACCGGTAATTCTCGACATAATCGGCGTAACGTACTGTTCTACCTGAGCATCATTGGTTTCTTCATGGTTTCGGTTAAAAACGTAAAACCAAATCCCCAAAATGACTCCGCTGATTACCAAAACACTGGCAATAATTGTTATTATAATATGAAACGTTTTGTTACTCTGAGTTTCATTCTTAATCTTAACCATAAACTTTATATCTTTTAATCTATTTTTCACTAAATAATCCGAAGTTTTGGGATGGCGCTACAATATGAATCGTTCTTCAGAAACTGAGAAACTATACTTTTAATCTTTTCTCTTGCTTCTTTCTTCTATCAAATCTTTTCCCTTGCTTCTCGCTCCTACTAAATTCAACAACTAGCTCTGCGAAAGCATTCCGGCAGTATGCAGCAATTCATAATGTTTTAAAACCGCATCTAATCGCGTAGAAATTTTATTATATTTCGCCTGAAGCAAAGCATTATCAGCATCGACCATTTCGGTAATTAAAACCAGTTGATTTAGGTATTTCAGCTTTACGATCCGGTAGTTTTCTTCGGCTAAATCGAGCGCTTTATCAACAACCACAAATTTTTCAAGGATTTCCTGATATTGGGTATGATTTTTATAAAGCTTGTCCTGAACTTCGTCTTTCACAATTTCAGACTGCATTTGCTGCCATTCAATTTTAGTATTGGCCTGCGCCATTTTTGTTTTGTTTTTGTACAAAGCCGAAAGATCAAAACGCGCCTCGATTCCCACTTGACCCAAAGTATACAAATACGGATTGGGTGGAAAGAATTTGTAGTTGGGATAATAAAATCCGTAATTACCGAAGAAATCCACACTGGGCAGATAATTCCCTTTTATCAATTGCAATTCTGTTTTACTAACCTGCAATTCCTGACTCGCGATTCGCATTTCTTCATTTTGCAACGCCTTATTCAGATAAAAATCATACGGATCTAAACCGATCATTTCGTCTAAATTGGATGTTGTGTCGATTGCAATTTCTTCGTTTTCCGGAATCTGAATCAACGTCTTCAGATCGTGAAGTGCGATTTTAATATTTTTGGAGTTTGTAAGCGCATTCAATTCACGATCTGAGAGTTGTAATTCGGCACGAATGACTTCATTTTTGGTCACCGTTCCGTGCTTTTGAAGCGATTGTACTTCTTTAAGCCGGCTTTGTTCTTCTTTGATGTTTTCTTCGAATATTTTCTGAAGTTCCATCATTTTATAAATCGACAGATAGATGGCTACCACTTCCAGCTCAATATCATTTTCTGTTTTTTCCGATTTTATTCTGGCAATTTCATTTTCTTCATTTGCAATCTTAATGGCGTTGTTGATTTTATTCCCTTCATAAATTGGCATTTTAAAGGTCGAATTGACTTCGTAGATTTCCGGAATTGCTTTGGTGACTTCTTTTCCGTTAAGAAAACCGTTTCCTTTAAATTCGGTAATGTTGGTAATTCTGGAATACATGCCATTGAGTTGCACGTCTGGTAATCGGAGTTCTTTTCTTTCTTTGATGTTTTGCTCTGAGAGAGCAATCTCCAGTTGAGATCTTAGGACTTTCCTGTTGTTTTCTTTTGCCAGTTTCATCGCTTCCTGTAAAGAAACCGTATGAATTTCCTGTGCTTGTATACTACTGATTGTTAAAATAATTAGCAAAGTCATTAAGCTTTTAAGAAAACAATCTTCTTTATAATTTGTTGTTTTAAGGAACATGAATACATTAATATTTGATGCTGCAAAGTTCCTCCATTTTTCTAGTGACTGATAATTCTAAAAAGCCAAGAACATATTCATTTCAGCCAAATGTTAAAATGTTGTTTTTCGAAAACGTTTTATTAGAATATTGAGAAACAAATAATTGAATTTGCTTGCGTCATAAGACAGTTGTTTTTAGAAAGATTAGTACAGCTCTCTCTCTTTTTTAATCAGTTGAGAACAAAATAAAAATCTGCTTAAATCTGCCTAATCTGCGGGAAACAAAAACTATTTACTCTGTTCTAAAATCTCTTCTCTATTAAAGTAGTCAGAAGGACGCTGACCCAGAATTTTAAAAAAGGTGTTACTAAACGTTGGAACACTATTGTAGCCAACTTCCAGGGCAATTTCCTTTACCGAAAGTTTTCTTTCTAATAAAAGTTCGATGGCTTTCAAAATTCTGCGAATAGTATAATATTGAATAAAAGACATTTTTAAGTCTTTTTGAAATAAACGCGCCAACGATCTTTCGCTATAACCAAATTCGTGGGCTACGTTTGAAAATAAAATGGTTTCACCCAGATTATTCTCCACATGACGCAGAATTTTACCCAAACGTTTGTCTTTGGGCTGTGGTAATTCTAATGGAAGAGTGGTAGGGCAAATCTGTGGTAAAATGGCTTTTATGGCTTTCGCAATAGTAAAATTAGGCGTTCCTTCTTCAAGATGTCCGTTCCAGCGATTAGTAAAAAGCATCATTTGAAGCAACAAATTATTTACCGGATAAATCCCTTCTTTTTTATAAAATTCATCTTCATCATTTTCAACCGGAAAATACAGATTTCGCATTATCACATGCTCCGACTTTGGTTCGATGCTGTGTTCTAGTCCGGCAGGAATCCAAATAAAATGCCTTGCAGGTAAAAAGTACGATTTCGTTTTGGTTGTCACAAAAACTACATCGCCTTCTGCATAGAGCATTTGTGCTTTTTCGTGTTTATGTGTGGGCACAAACAATTCTCCCATTAAATCGTGATGGCAGTAAATGCTCTTTTTATCGGCATCTACTTTATTTATGTAGTACTTGTCTAATTTCTGACCGGAATATTCCATATTGTTTTTTAACCGCAAAGAGCGATAAGGTTTTACACAAAGTTCGCTATAAATCTTTATTAGAAAGAAAAAATAATCTCGCAAAGTCGCTAAGACGCCAAGTTTTGTGTTTAGCTACAGATTATTATAAGGATTAAAGGATTTTTCACGCAGATTTAAAAAAGATTTAAGCAAATCCTAGCAGATAATTTTATAAAAATTAAATCTGCAAAATCTGCGTGAAATAAAAACTTAGCGACTTGGCGAGATTATTTCATAAAACTTAGATCAAAAAAAAGTCTTCCTGAACGGAAAGACTTTATAATTTTAAGTCTCGTTCCTGAAACGAGAGGACTCGAACCCGTCTCGTCCGAAAAGACGAGATGACAGGAGTGTATTATAACCAACTTAGACAATCTCTTTATTAATTAATGTTTCTAATGATTTTCTATTTAATTTTTTTAATCTCAACTCT
>Ga0308161_1000457_pt1 | contig 65428 bp, 49 predicted proteins | sample PhyFR2_FD_201034 | JGI IMG/M metagenome (GOLD analysis project Ga0308161, IMG submission 201034) | Phyllosphere microbial communities from UC Gill Tract Community Farm, Albany, California, United States - DLSLF.R2 | ecosystem: Host-associated > Plants > Phyllosphere > Unclassified | place: USA...
TGATATCTCTGTCATGGCTTGTATTGCATTTCGGGCAAGACCATTCTCTTATATTTAAGGGCAACTTAGGCATGATATAATTGCAGGACGAGCAGGTTTTAGAGCTGGGGTAAAACTTACCCACTTTGACTAATGTCCTGCCATACCACTCACATTTATATTCCAGTTGCCTGAGAAATTCTCCCCAGCTTGCATCGGATATCACTCTTGCCAGACGACGATTTCTTACCATGCTTTTAATCTGCAAACTCTCAACACATATTACCTGGTTTTCGTTAACTATGTTTTTCGTTATTTTATGCAGATTATCTTTGCGTATATTACTGATTTTTTCATGTAGCTTAGCGATTCTTGTTTTTAATTTATTTCTGTTTTTATTGTGGACTTTTACAGATAATCCTAATTTTTTTCTTTTAATGTCAAGTTTCGCCAGTTTTCTCTGTAAAAACTTCATTTTTTCTTCATAAGCCAGATATTTCTTTTCGTTGGCTATTTTAACTCCGTTATCAAACACCAGAAAATCTTTTAAGCCTAAATCAATACCACATTTATTCTGACTTTCTGGGAGCTTATGAACTTCTCTTTCATACACAAAAGAAATATGGTATTTACCTGATTTGGTTTTTGATATTGTCGCAGATGAAAAGTTTGCCGGGAATTCCCCTGTCAGGCGAATATTTAAAGGCTCTTTACTTTTTGCCATGTATAGCTTTTCTTCTTTCAGGTAAAGGGAATTCTTCATCATAGTGATACTCTGGCGATGGTGTTTCCTTTTAAATACGGGTAAACCTGATCTTTTAGCAAAGAAAGCATCCAGGGCTTTGCCCAGATGTATTATCTTCTGTTGCAGGCAGACAGAAGACACTTCATTTAAATAAGAGTACTCCGGCATTTTCTTAATTCTGGTTAAATGTTCGTTTCTTTCTTTTGCCGTGAAACCTTTACCTGTTTTTTCCTTGTTGTGATTACTGGCATCTAAAACCAGATTCCATACTTTACGGGCACAACCAAAACTCTGAGCTAACAAAGTTTCCTGTGACAAAGTAGGGTAAAATCTGTATTTTACAGCCGCTTTCATTGAAATATTTTAAACCTTTTGATTTAACTTAATATTATTAATTTTATAGCATTAATATTCGAAAAATCAAGTTTTATACAGATAATTGACCTTATATCCCCGCCATAAATGGCGAAGTTTTACGGTCTGACCGGATGAAATAAGGATTTGAAAGGATCTGCTTATTTTTATAGTCGTTTAAGAAATAAAATAAAAACAAGAAGATTTCATATTTTTTTGTTAAAGTACTGTTTGTTTGCTTGAAAAAGAAGCAGGAGTCCAGCACCTGCTTTCTTTTAAGCTGATTATTTTGTCTCATTAAATATATAAGAAGATATTGCAGCACCTGTTGGGTTTATTGTGGTTGGCACTCTTTCTATTTGGAGAATAATTTTTCCTGTTTGGATATTATTACCAGTAGCATCTTTTTTATGTGCATAATAAGTTATCTTTACTGGGATTTCTACAAGCCATGTATAAATCCCATTTACCACTTTTTGATGGGGAACTGTCATATTACTGGTGATATCAATACTTACAATCATTTTCTGACTTGTTATAGTATTTAATGTCCCTATTAGCTTAAATTGATCCCAGTAGGCATTCCATCCTTTAGGCGTAAAATAAACCTCAGTTTTCTCCAGTTCTTCTTTCCAGTTTATATAATCATAAGTATTTATCGCTTTTACTGCTTCAAGAGCTAACTGACCTACTTCACCATTTGTAATGTTAGGTTTATCTAAAGGAACAGTGGGAAGCAATCTATTTTCTACATCCAAAGGAATATACCTTGGAGGCACTTTCATTTTATAAATTTGAATGGTTGATATAATAGCGATTATTACAGCAATAAAAGTAATCAATGATAGTGCTATTAATTTTCTATAAATTGAATAAAGAGACTCATTCCTTATAATAACTGATTCTATAGGGTTTGCTTCTTTTTGATTTGTTGAAACCTTTTTATCACTTGTTTTTTTCTTCTTTTTATTATCATCTAAATTTGTTTTTTCCATTTTTACACCTTAATTAATTATTAATTGAGACTTGAGCAATCTGAACACCATATGGATTATCAGCCGTAGAAACCTGAACTAAAGTAGTTTTCACAATCACTTTTTGGTTTACCGGAGTAATGGGACCTGTATAAGTAATGACAGCAGGCATTTCTAAAACCCATACAGCACGACCATCTATGTTATTTATTTTTGTTATAAATGCAGGTGCTGTAGGTGTCAACCAAACTTCGAGACTTGATGCTTTTACTGTATCCAGTATTTTGGCTCTTGATAAAGCCTCTTGAAATTTTACCCAGCCATCATCAGTAAAGTAACCAGCACTTTCGTTTATACGAGCCTGATAATTATAAAAGTCAAAAGAGAATGATTCCTTTAGTGCTCTTTCAGTCCACTTTTCTATTTTTCTGTTTGACAAAGAAGGTACATTTAATGTGTTCAACCTTTCAGTTATTATTTGCTTGCTCTCTGTATCTTTTTTTATAGTATAAAAAGCAGGTATTGGCTTGTGGGAAAACAAATACCATGACACTAGAGGTAAAACAAAAAGAATCATTGAGCAAAAAAATATTTTCCCAATAATAGCTTTAGAACCTTTGTATTCGGAACCTGCTTTTTCATCAATTTTTTCATGATTATTTGTCACATCTAATTTATCAGACAATCTTTCAAAAAAACTCATTATTTACTTTCTCCCTGATCATTTCCTTTAGTTGATTCTGGATCTATAGCACTATTTGAACTCATATAACCTTTATTATTAGTTGCATCCAGAATATCGCATAGCCTTTGCTCTTCAGGGGTTCTCTTTATGATACTTCCATCTCTCAAATCAATACTTTTTAAAGGACATTTAACTTCTCCGTGAGGAAAAGAAAATAATAACATCTGAGTAGGTTTTTTATAAACAGAATAGATCGAAATAGCCATGCATATAATAATTATAAAAAAACAAAATTTTATAAAACCAGCAAGTTTTGGGATCATAATGTAGCTGACATCTACTCTCTGCCCCGCTTTTCGCATAAAAGAACGGTCATCTTTAAGAATACCTATATTTAGATATTCCTTAGGTTTTAGTGAGCTATAATCAAACTCTTCAACCCTGTCTTTTGAGCTTCTTCTTTTATGTCTCTTTCTTCTCTTTATTTCTCTATCTAATGAAGACATATAACACCTTATTTATTTTTCAGATAACTTTTGATTAAATTTTCATATGCATGTTGAATACTTTCTAAAGCCATAAGTAAAAACTTTTCAACTTCTTCATCAAAATCATCCGATTTTTTATATTCTTCAATTGCATTTTCTTTATATTTTACAAGTTTTGCCAAATCAGTTTTAGCAGCTTCAGTTGCGGCTTTACCATAGAAAAACTTATTTCTTTTTTCTATTTTTTCTTCTTCTTTCTTTTTTTCTTCCTCTTCAAACCTTCCATTAGTGGTAATTTCCAGAGAATCTTCTTCACATACTAATTTCGCATACTTTTCCAGAGTTTCTATTTCAACTCCAATTTCAACAGCTTTCGCCCATGAAAAAGCATCTAATGTATTTTCTACTTTGTAATAAAAAACATTATTTTGTTTTTCTTTATATATTAATTTATATGTAGATAGCTTTGATAACGATATTCTTATTTGCTGCTCATCGATACCTGTATCTTTTGATATTTCTTCTATATTTTTTGAAGAATCACTTGATGCTAAATTTTCCCATATAGAATTATTATTTATTAGAATATCATCTTCCATTTTATACCCTCATATGTTTTTTATTTTAGATTGCAATAAAAATAATGACTAGGCAAGAGAAAGACAGAAAAAAACACTTAAACAGTGAATATTTAAGTGTTTTAAAATAATAAAATATAATTTTAATTAAATGTATTTATGCATAAGCTCAAGCATTTCTTCTTCTTTAAACGGTTTCCCTGTATATTCGTTAACCCCTATAGCCATAGCATTTGTTTTATGCTTTTCTGCTATTCTCGAAGTAATCATTATAATTGGAACTTCACTATACATATGATGTTCTCTTACATGCTTAGCAAATTCAAAACCATCCATTCTTGGCATTTCAACATCCAGCAAAATAAGATCAGGAGAAATACTGGATAACATCTCAAGAGCATCCTGACCATCTTTTGCAAGAGCATAATCAAAACCAGACTTATGTAAGAATCTTTCCGTAGCCTTTCTTACTGTTAAGGAATCATCCACCACAAGCACTAAAGGCTTACCTATTCTCTCTTTGTTAGAAACATTATAACCCGCGTTCATAACATGAGGAGGCATTAGTTGTTCTTTTGTTATTGTTATATTTAATTCTCTTAATAATGTATTTTTTGCTCTTATTATATCCATTACATAGCCTGCCTTACCATCATTTAATATTGTTACACCAATTACACCTGGAAGTGCTGCAAGTAAAGTAGATGCAGGTCTTAAAGGCACTTCCCTTACACCTAAAATCTCATCTACTAACACAGCAAGAAATTGTCCTTCCGATTTAACTACTGCTATATTATTAAACCTCTTAATATCTTTCGGTGTTAGAACACCACCATTAGATAAACCCATAACATCCAGCATGAATCGGAAATCTATTACCCTATCTTCAGAATTTAAAGGATTTATATAATGTATATATCCTTTATTATAAGCCTCAAAGAGTTCTTCAGCTTTTATCATAAATACATTATCAACAATATCTACTGGCATAGCGACTTTTTCATCACCAATTTGACAGATAAGAGCACCTATCGTAGCTATTGTTGTTGGAACTTGCATGTTCACTACAAGACCTTCACCTTCAGTTGAATGTAATTCAAAATTACCACCTAAAGCAAAGACACTATTCCTCACAGCATCCATTCCAACTCCACGACCTGCAATTTCTGATAATTTATCAGCAGTAGAAAAATTAGGAAGACATATCATATCAGCCGCTTGAGTAGCTGTCATTGGTTTGTCTGCTTCCCATAATCCTTTATCTATAGCTTTTCTTCTTACTTTTTCAATCTTTATACCAGCACCATCATCTTTTACGGTAATGTAAATTTTACCAGAATGATGTGAAACATAAATTGTTACTTTACCTGTTGTATTTTTTCCTACACTTTCTCTTTCTTCAGGGGTCTCTATACCATGAGAAATAGCATTTCTTAGAATATGTTCAAGTGGTGTTTTTAATTTATCTATTAAAGTTCCATCTATTTCCGTTGCTTCGCCTTCTATCCTAAAATCAATATTTTTACCAACTTCTTTTTGAGTGAGCATTACAACTCTTTCAAAAACACTTGATACTGTAGAGAAAGGAACCAATCTCGTTCTACCAAGTGTTTCCTGAACTTCATTTATTGATCTTTCCTGAGAGGCAAGCATGGTCTCTTGGTTGTTTGATATTTTAGACATAAGCTGATGAATATCGAAGATATCATTTACACCTTCAGTTAAGAATCTTGTCAACTCCTGCAAACGTGTAAATCTATCTAACTCCAGAGGGTCAAAATCTTCTCCGCTTTCTTCTATTTGGCTTTTCCTTGACTGAATCTGGCTTTCTGCATGTATTTCCAATTCTCTTAACATTCTTTTTAAACGGTCAAGATTTTCCTCAAATTCTTTTAATAAATTTTGGTTGTCAAAGGCAGATGTCAACAAACCTGATCTTACCAGACCTGCTTCATTAATTTCAGTAATTAACCTTGACATAATATCAACAGGTATTTTAAAAGGTTTATTTGTTGCATTAGAAACAGCCGTTTTCTTAACGAGTGTTTGCTGTACACTTTTTTCTTTTATTTTCTTTTCAGTTTCTTTTGGTAAATATTCAACATCATGGGAGTGTATATCTTTTACAGCTACATTATGGCTTCTGTTATATAAATGTCTTCTCTCCATTAATTTGAAAGATGGAATTCTATAATTAACATTTCCTTTTTGAACTTCTTCTATAAGCTGATTGATGTTATCCATTCTATCCATCAGTTTGTAAGAAATATCTTTTAAAGTATTAAGCCTTTCTATTTCTTGTTCTGGATTATCTTTCTTGTCAAATAAATATTCTTTGAAAAAATCCTCCATTTCATGAACTTCAGTTTTTGCCCTGTTATAACCGACAGTCCCAAGGCTTCCCTTTATAGAATGTAAATTATTAGTTAAAGAGCGAAGAAGATCTGTTTCACCATACTGCATCTCTTTTATTTGATTTGTTATGGTTTTAAATATTTCGGTATCTTCAAATAAAAACTCCAGAAGTGTTTCATCGACATCATCTTTTGATTCCTTATCCTTGGCTTCAAGATTTTCTATTTCTTTTAATTCAATATCTTTACTATCATTTATCTTTTCTTTTAGTTTCAATATTTCATAAGTTTGCAACCTGTAGGTATAATCACCTTCATTAAAACTATCTATTAATAGTAAAATATTATGGAATCTTTCATTAAGTTCTTCATATAAAGAAGCAGCATTGGTGCGACCATCTTTTATTCTTTGCATAGCTGATTCCAGAGTATGGACTTCTCTTCTTGCTCTAAGAGCACCGACCATACCAACATTACCTTTTAAAGTATGCAAATTTCTGTATAAATCTTCTTTATCTTCTTGGGTATTTTCCAGAAGATGTTTAAGACCATCCTCTATTTCAGGAATAAGATCAGCACAACCTTCTAGGAATATAGGCATCAATTCAATGTCTATTTCGTCAACAATTTCGTCATCTTGCTCAAGCTCGTCTAAATAAGCTAAATCTTCGTTTAATGGATGTTCATGATCATTTATTTTTAAAGCAAGAACAGACTTTGAGTTACTAATCAAACTCATTAAATCAACTATATTTTTTTCTTCTTGGGCTTCAGATTCGAGTAAGACTTCTTCACCGGTATTGTTTTCTTTTTCTTCTTGGGTTTCAGCCAGGGAAGAATGGAGTATAGAATCTTCTTCCAAGTCGGTAAAGGAGGTTCTTTCTTCTTCCTTTTCTTCTTCCTGATGGGCTGATTTTTCTGTGGAGACGGGAAAGCTATGGTTCTCTGCTTTGGCCTCCTCTAACTCATAAGAAACGACTTCTTTATTAATTAATGTAGTTTCTTCTATTGTCTCAGAGTCTATGGTTTCTGATTTTTCAACAATGGTTGTTACAGATTCAGTCACTACATTATCTTCTTTTTCAATAATAACAGTTTCAATTTCTGTAATCACTGAAGAATCTTTTTCAGCCTCAAGACTTCCTTCTGATGCTTGTATATTTAAATCTCCATCAGCTTGTTGATCTTTTAAGGATAAGCTATAGCTTTCTGTCATTATTTCTATAAGTTCTGGTATGCTTTCCTCAATTTCCTGTTTATACACATACATTTCAGGCAATGAAGGAGATAATTCATAATTTTCAGGCTCTAAATCGTTAATAACCGACACATGACCTTCTTCGTATTCACTATCAGGTTGATAGTCTTTTAGCTGATTGATTGTTTCGTTTATATAGGATTCTTGTTTGTCAAAATCTTTTTGTATTTTTTCTATTTCAGAAGATGAAAAAGATTCTCCTGTTTCATGATGATGGATAACAATATCTGTTAGATTCTGCATTTCAGCTTCAATAACCCTTAGAGTATCGATAACCGCAGCTTTTTTCTTTGAAACTGATATTTCTTGTTTAATAATAATAGGAATTTTTTTCCTTTTAAAAGAAATGACATCGTTTTTAAAAGATTCTGTTTCTAAAAACATGTCATTTAATATATCTATTGCTTGTGTCTTTTTATTTTTCATAAGATTCCTATATAATAGTGGTTCTTTGAACCACTATTTCAAATAATTAAACTTACTTTTATTTTTTTGATAATTTTATAAAAGCTTTACGCATTATTTGTATCTGCTCTTGCATCGTTTGTAAAGCCCCTATAATTTCATCCCACTCTTCATCTTGATATTCATCCAGATTCTCATCATGATGATGAACATCTATATGTGATATTGAATCTTCTTCAACAACATGTTCATCAAGTTGAATAATTTCAGTTTTTGGAATGTTCTCTTCTTCTGATATTTGTTCATCAACTACATCATCATCTGAGACAGGTAAAACCTCTTCTGCTATATCATCGCTATGATTTTCTATAACTCCTTCTTCAGTTATATCTTCAGAAGGTTCCTCAGAATGCTCAGTTATAACTTCTGATTTATCAAGATTTATCTGTGGTAAATCGAAATCATAATCTTGCTCTGCATTATTCTCAACATGATCTTCTGGTAAAGATGAGTCATCTTCAATATATGAAGGAATATTTTTTATATCATAAAGATGTTTTATCAAATCCACATTATCAATCGTATCTTCAGAATCCTCTTCAATTATGCTATACATAGCTTGATCTAATCTTGATAGTGCTTCTTGAACTAGGTAAAGTGCACTTTCATTTATTCTATCTGAATTTTCCAATCTAAATTTAAGTGCTTTATTTAAATCCTCAGTTTTAAAAGCCTGAAGTTCAATAAGTGGATCATGAGATTTATCTACAATGCTTAGAGTTTTATTTATAAAATCAGATGTTATTTCTTCACCGAAAGATTCTTCCTGAGCCGTAATCAGTTCTTCTCTTATTTCATTGAGTAAAGATTTAGATTCATTTCCATCAGCATCTTCTTCAGAAATATTTAAAACATCTTCATCCAATGCTGAATCTATTTCATCGTTATCGAAAATAGAGGTTATTCCTTCCATATCACTTACAGAAACGGTCAAATGGTGATCTTCTTCTTCTTCTTCTTCTTCTTCTTGTTCAACAACATGAATATTGGAATCTTCTCCAATAGAATCTTCTTCATAAGGTGTTAATTCAGATTTATCTTCAACCTTAATATCATTAGCTTCTTCATAAAGTGCTTTAAGTATATCTCTTGCATCTATATATACTTCATTATTCTGTTTTAATTCTTTTATCCACTGTTCCATAGATACTGTCGCCACATTTACAGCATGGTCTAACTTTTCAGTCCACTCTATTTCATCTTTATCAATTTTTCGATTTAATCTTTCTTCCAGTTTAAAAGCAACATCACCAAAGACCATAAAACCAGCCTGACGACCACTACCCTTTAAAGTATGGAATTGGCGTTTAATATCTTTAAAGGTATTTAGTGCATCACCCGAATTTCTTTTGATTCTGGATACAGCTTCTTTAATTGCTTCCAGGACTTCTTCAGCTTCTTCAATAAAAAGTTCCGCAAGTTCAGGATCGTCTGACTTATCAACAACACCTAATATTGCCATATCTTTTTCTGTAATATAAGGAGGTGTCAAATCAGAATCAAAGAAGACTTCGTTAACCAGAGCATCATCTTCTTTCTCAATGGAAGTTGCCTCTGGGATTAAGTTTTGTTCCTCAGTCTCAGTCTCAGTCTCAGTCTCAGTCTCAGTCTCAGGATAGTTTTCTTGAGCAGTTTCTTCAAGATTTAAAGATGGTAATACAATATCATTTTTTTCCATAATAATGTCTGTGTATTGCTCTTCATAATCAATCGCTTTTTCTTCGTCTTCTGGAATTTCCATTTCTTTGCCAAGCAAACTACTATAGGCTTTTGATAATGATTCCATAGCATATTGCTCATCATTATGATATGTATTTACAAATATATTTAAGGAAGTAAGTCCAAGCATTATAGAATTTATTTCATCATCAGTAATCGCATGTTCTTTTTTAGACATTTCTTTCGTGATGGCTCTTATAACAGACATAATTTCAACAGCTTCTTTTTGTCTTATTATTGTTAATGCACCTATAGATTGCCTAAAACTATCATCTATATTTTTCATTTTTGAGGCAGAAAGATTAGCTTCGAGAATATTACCCTCATTGTGTTTTTCAACAATAGGATTCAGAACATCTGTAATATCGAATAAATGTTTTTTCACTTCATGTAACACTTTAGATACAGATTCTTTATATTCATTTTGTTTTATATTACTATCCCACGCAACAACGGGCATGTTCTTAAGATCGTCTGTTCTTCCACTGTAAGCTATTTCAACTCTTTTTATCTGCAACTCAGCTTGTTTGATAAAATCAGAGCTAACTTCCAGTTTATCTTTAATTATTCTGTCAAGGACTATAATTAGAGTTGCTATTTCTCTGCCTAATTCTTCATAAATAGGATCTATATTATCATCATTATAGAAAGAGCGAATTTTTGCAAGTTCCTGAATCAATTTTAAAGCGATATCACTTGGGATGAATACTCTTTTATTTAACAGGAATGCAATATTCTTGTTAAATTCTTTTTTACTTATTGGCTGATGATCATCATGACTTGAGTCTGCAATAATGGTTGTCCATGTATCCTGTAAATCATAAATAATATTTGAAATTTCTTCTTTATTTTCCATAAATAGATTTTTCTGTTTTACAGTTTCATCATTAGTATATTTTTCAAAATCCTTCAGGAAGGTTGTTATTTCAAAACGCACAAGTGCTTCTTTTAATAATGGAGAACGTTTAACAAAGACTTCTATTTCTTTATTCAAAAGAGGTAATAGGATCTTTTTCAAAATCTCAAGCTTTATTCTCTTAGAACCATCACCAAAGTTTGCTATTTCTAACGAACAGGTTTCAAGCATCCATGATACTTCATCTTTATTTTTGTTGAATTGGTAATCATCCTGGAGTAACATAACTTGAATACGAGCCAGAATAGCAAGGAAGAATGTTTGATAAGCCGCATTATGCTTTAGATCGAATAAACTCTTAGTTACATCAAAAAGAACCTTTAAGTTTTTACCTGCGATTTCAGGGGTTTTCGCATTATACCATGCTGTAGAAGCTTCTTTAAACTTTTCCAGAGCTTCTACACTTCTTTTCTTTAATTCTTTGCTTTCTATTGGAGTAAAATCTTTATTTTTGTAAACAAGTAAAGGTGGATAATACAATGAATCTATTGATGGATTTTTGGGACTATAAATTTTGGTTAGTTCGTTTAAAGAAGACCACAGCCTTATTGCAGACACATTTTCTTTAGAAGCCAAATCATCAATATAATCTATAAAATTCAGGCTGCTTTCTTTGACTTTTGTTAAAGCCATAAATAATTCCTGACGAGTTTTTATTTGTTTTTGCTCTATTCTTTTGAGAACATTGTTTATAGCATCCACAATCTTTAACTCACCATAAGCCCCGATCATTTTAATATTCCCCTCAATTTGCTGACCATATTCACGGCCATTGAAGGTATCTATGTCTGATTTTTCTTCTAAAACAAGATCTATTGAACTTATTAATTGCTTCATAGTATCTATGATTGGATTCTTTAAAGTTTTTAAAAGACTTATATTAATTCTATTATTCATTTTATTCCTTATTCCTTTATAATGCTTTTCTTAAACATAACTATTATTTTAAAATAATCAAGCTCAATATTTTAAAAGTTTATAACTTAATCTTTATAATTATTTGTATTCACTCTTTGGACTATTTCATTTAAAGAGTTTGACATTTCACTTCTCAAGTCTATGTTTACTTGATTTTTGACATCATCGATAAAGTACGATGTATTCTGAATAAAATCCTTGATAGCATCCAACAACTCTTTTGTTGAACCTGTATCATCACGATTCCTTTCCAGAACTTCACTTAACCTTTCTGACTCTTCTCTTACCTTATCTACATTTGAATGAACAATAGATATTGATTTATTTATTTTATCTATCAATGCATCTGCCTCTACAATGGAAAAAGTATTTTGCTCCATTTCATATACTGTCATTTTGGCATCTTCTTTTATAATACTCATCAATTCATCTATTTTATTTGCATTTATAGATGCATATTTTGCCAATCTTTGTATTTCTTTTGCTGTAATTGTAAATCTTCTTCCTTCACTTGAGCTTGATAGTGATGAGGCATTTATACCAACATCCAAGGCAAGAACTTCTATCTGTTTAGAAACTTCTCTTATATAGTCAGTATTCTCGCCTATAGCCTGAGATGATTCACTCATCCTTTTAATTCTTTTTGATATTTCCTGGCTTGTTTCACGAATATTATGCATACTTTCAGTGATATTATTAATAACATCAATGGCATCTACACTTTGTTTTAACGCATTATGAGATGAAGATAATATCGTATTTACTGTATTGATTGAACGAGTTTGATTATCAAGTAATCTTGCCGCATTTTCACCTCTATTTTTATTAATAACTTGCATTTCAGTTATCTTTAATTCCATATCATCAAGCTTAGTAATTATCTTTTGAGCATTCTCTTCAATAAATTCCATTGATTTTTTATTATTATCAATCAGATTAAAGAAAATAGAAAATATTTTATCAATAGTAGTTCTTAAATTAAAAGTTGTAACATCTTTTGTTGTATTACTTAAAAAAGCACTATTATATGCACTTTTAGAAATGTTTTTATCTTTGTCGGTAAGAACATTTTTCAACAATGACTCAAGATTTGTTACAGAATCTTTATAACGTAACAATTGTTTTTTATCTTTTTTACTTGAAGATGAACCAGAACCACCTTTATTTAAAATATTAATTAGTAAACTCAACAATGCAAGTAAAAATAGCCCTATTGCAATATAAAGAGATAAATTATCTGAATTTATAAGATTTTTTTGCTTATTCAGTAAATTATCAACACTAGAATTAAAATTATTATTGAGGATATTAATTTTCTCGTCGTTATAGGTCTGTCTGAATTGATTTATTTTTATAAAATCATTGGTAATATTGATTAAACTTTTGGTTTTACTATTTAGTTCTGCCAGCTCCGAACTGACTCTTGTTCCCATATATACATTTAAAGAGTTATTCAGACGACCTGAAATTTTAATCAAGTTATTAAACCAGTTTACCTGAGCTTTGAGAATATCTTCTTTTGAGTAAAATAAGTTACCTTTATCAAAAATATTTACATTTTGAATCGATGTCATTAGTTCTGCAAATAATGCTTTGGTTTCTTGGTTATAAAAATCATTTTTTTGAACATTATTCACTTTAACAGAAAGTTCACCTACCAATGCATTCAAATTTTCCTTATTATCATTAAAATTAACATAACTATCTTTTATATAATTTAAATCATTAGCCAGTTGTGATATTTGAGCTACATTACTCTTTAACTTATTTGTCTCATTTAAATCAAGACTATTTTTATTTATAAAAGATAAAAGAGAAGAGTCGTTTTCATATAAATAATTTATAGAGTTCGACAGAATACTATTATTAACTGTTATATCATCGAGGTATTTTTGAGGATTTGAACCATTAATCAGCATATTCGTATCAAAAAATACTTTTTGTCCAGCTTTATTTATAGCATATGTCATATTTTGATGGTCAGTAAGATAATTTTTATGTGTTATATAATTCGCAGTGAATATACCTGAACCTATAAGGCAACACAAAGATAACATTTTTAATGCCATAAAATTTCCCTTTGGTTTTTTTAATTTGTATATCTTTTTCATTTATTATCCCTTAATTAATATTCTTCATTAAAATCATCATCTGGTTCAACTTCTTGTGTTGATTTTATATTATATTCTTCAATAGCTTTTTTCTCTGCATTCAAAATAGCATTTATATGCTCAAGACTCTTACTGATATCTTCAAGCCCAGGTATTTTTATAATTTCTGAAATTAAACTATCAAGTTGAGATGTTGAATGTGTGAAAGCTTCAAGCCCTGAAAGCATAGTCGAACACTCTTTAGTTTTAGATTGATCTTTATCTCTTATTTCATTTAAATTATGTTGAGCTATATCGTTATTCCAAGCTATATCATTTGATTTTACTTTTATAACATCCACTGCATCTTTGGTCAGATTAATATCTGTATGTGTTGTTGAAGCTAAAGAATTTACTTTTTGAATGTTCAAGTTTATTTTATCAGCAACATCTTTCATTTCTTCTGAGATAAGGGAGAATCCATTACTATTATCATTTACACGTTTTGCAGCTTGTAATGCAGCTTGAGTCGATAATATAGACACTCTTTGAGAAAGTTCTATCAACACATTTACATATTCCTGAATTTTTTGAGATGAATCTAAAAGTCTTTGAGTTCTTTTAGATGTATCATCCAAGGCTTCTATAATTTCACCCGCATTTAAAGATGTTGTTTTGATTGATGTTGAAACATTTGCAACATAATTGTCCATGTCTTCTCTTAAAATACTCTTCAACTGACTATTATAAGATGATACAATATTATCTATTCTTTTAACCTGTAATTTTACTAATTCCGCTTTCTCACTGTTTTCTCTTTCTTTTCTCTTAAAATCATTCAGTATGTCTTTTGAACTTTTTGTTCTCACCGATGCATCTTCATTCAAACGAGATAGTTCTACTATTTTTCTTCTTATATTGTCAACTAATTCGTTTATTTGTTCTTTAATAGTTATTATTTTTTCATTTTCTTTTTCATTAATTTTTACTTTATTTAATAAATTCCCTTTTTCAATAACAGAAAGATCCCTGCCCAGAGAATTTAAAGAGATTTTTACATCATGGTTAATGAGTTTTATTTTATCAGAAAATCTTTTTTCACTATTATTAAATACAATAATGCTCAGCATTAAGGATAATAAAGACAAAATGCTTAAAACAATAATAAAAATTTGTTTATTTTCATTGGCTAATGCTTTAAATTGGTAAGCTGAATGTAGGTTGTTTAAGTTTACTTTTTCTGCAACAATGGCTTTATCAATATTTTCTAAAGACAACTTCATTTTATTCGTCTTTACAATATTATCAATAACTCCTGATATCATATTATTCACTGGAACATATTTATTTTTAAGTTCATTCATAAATTCAGAAGTTTGGGGTGTCAAATTATTATTATTAAGTGAATTATTAATTAATGAATTTGTTGAATTATTTAAATTCCATAAGGCAGTTGCGGCATCAAAATTATTACTTTTGTCTTTGGTCAGTAAAATATTACCATTCATACTAATACTTTGAATGTTAAACAAAAGACTATTGAGTAAATACCAATCATTAGGATTTTTAGTTTTATTCATAATAGTCTGAATTTGCTTCGTTATATCCGCAGTTTGACTATTAACCATATCAAGTGAAGTCCTGGTGTTGACGAGTAAATCTTTATTAGCGAAGATTTCATCAATAGAATTTGATATTAGGGACCAGTTTTTTTTAATTTCTGTTAAAGTGCCACCATTACCTTCATCAACCATTTTTGAAAGAGAATTTATGTTTTGATTAACTCCATCTTGTATTTTTTTTAATTCAGTTAATGAGTTCTGTGTTCCTGTTAAGGCTTGAGGAAAATTATCTTTCGTTCTATCCAACATTGAACTAACTAAAACCACAGAACTCTGAATATAAGGAGTATTGTCTTTTGTTTGAGTGGTAAATATTGTTCCAAATAATGAAATAAAACAAACACTCATAAGAGAAAGTGAAATTATTTTTTGTTTCTTTTGATCCATTCGACCAAGGAATGGGATTTTCACAATACCTCTTCCCATTTTATCTACGCGGGCATTTATATTAGAGTTATCAAGACCCGTAGCTGTGGATGTTCCTGTAAAAATATCATCAGTCATCCATGCACCTGAATTTATGCCACTGGAAATATCATCTGATTTTTTTTTATTCACTTGTTCTTTTTTGTTAATCCATTTTTTCATGTATTCACCTTGTTATTCTCATAAATATTTAAAAATTCAGGAGATGTAAGTAACTTTTCTAGATCTAATTCAGCATATAATTCTTTTTGTTCATTCTCCCAGTATCGCTTAGCCCATGAGTTAACAAAGATTTTCTCTATTTTTTCTGTTTCCATCTCAGTCAGCATACTTTTAGAAATCATTAAATCCATTTCTGGAATAATTAAAGCAAAACTCAAACCATATTTTGGACTGGATAATATAGCATTTTCTTTAGCCATGTTAACCTTAAAATCTTTACCTGTAATAAAATATTGTAGATTTATAACGGGATAGACCTGACCTCTAAAATTTGATATCCCTATAAACCAAGGTTGAACTCTGCCCATTTTTGAGATTGAATTTAACAAAGAAGTCCCAGAAATGTCAGAAAGATTTACCAGCCACCATTTATTTTCTATTTTAAATGACAAAAATACTTCTGTATTTTCAAGAGAAGCATCATCAATATTCATACTGATTATTTCTTTATATTTTAAAATTTCTTGCCTTTCATTTTCTATCATTTTGCAATATTACCTTTTATTCTTACTTAAAAGCGATTATTCATTATCGGGTAAATATTTTCTTATCATATTGAGTAAGTTTTCTTTTTTGAAAGGTTTTGTTAGGTAGTCATCACAACCTAACATTTTAGCTTTTACTTTATCAAATGGACTTTCAAGACCAGACAGCATAATCAGAGGAATATCTTTGAATTCTTCTGATGATTTAATAATTCTGCAAGTATCAAGACCATCTAATTTAGGCATAACGACATCTAATAAAATTAAGTCCGGTTTTCTTTCTTGTAATGCTGCAATAGCTGAAAATCCATCTTCAAGTAAACGAACTTCATAACCCGCTTTCGTTAGAAACAATTCCCCTGTTCTTAGAATGACCTTTGTGTCGTCAACCATCATAATAAATTTTGACATAAATTTTTCCTTTTATCCTGCTTATGTGTAGTTTTTTTATTTATTTTAGTTATGAAAAACCTATATAACTTAAAAATATTTATACTAATAATGTTTATTATTATCCTTGTCAAATGATATAAAAAATTTTTAATTAAAATTGATTTTTGCATCTTATCGTTTTAAATTTATATAAATTTATAGGAGTTGACATTTTTTATGAGCGAATTTGGATTTTTACTTTCACATTTAGGTAACAATAATGACTGGTCTATACTTGATCCTACAGAAAAAGGATACTATATAGAGTTGATGATATATGCTTCCCATCCTAAAAATTTAGGTTGCATTCCATCAGAGGATGAGAAATTGAGGCATATTCTTCATATCCCTCTTCCTTTTTATAATATACTTGAAGAAGAACATGACCCAGTAGCTTATTATTTTAAAGGTTTTAACAAATATAATATTAATCAAACCATGCTTGAATCATTAAAACATATCTGGAAAAAAGACCATTCTGCATATGATAAAATGCAAAGTCGTTTTTCCTATGAACAATGGATAGATTTTTTCTGGACTACTCAATGGAAACAAAATATCTTAAAAAACTGGACTGTTGTTGATGAAAAACTCATAAAAAAACATTCTTCTTTAAAAGATATGGCAGGTTTTTTATGGAGTGAAACCGCATTTAAAATAGCCACAGACAATCTGGCCACTCCCGCTGTTAAAGCTAAAACCACAAAAATAGCCAACAAAAAGAAAAATACACCTGATTTACCTGAACTATTTTCTTCTGAGCTTATTTTTACAGATAATGATATTGGCATTGATGGTATAGTCTGGTTAAATAACGATATTAAAAACTTGCTAGATTTATCTCAAACTTTAAAATCATGGAGAGAACCTGCAACCGAAACTCAGAAAACTCACATTTGGGAAGTGGGGGTTTCTTTACTAAGTGGAAATAACGAAAGCAAAATTGGTCAGGCACGGTCTATTATAGCCAAACAAGTTAAAAAATATGGCAATGCCGCAGTTTCTAAAGCTATTGGGGAGTTGGCTTCTAAGAACAATATCCCATCAGAACCCATTGCTTTATTTTTAGCTATTCTGAAGCATGATAATGAAGGTTCTAAGGAAGAAATTAAAGCCAGACAAAAAAGAGTCTCTAAAAATTTATAAAATAATGGCATTTTCCATATTTTTAAATTATATATTTTTATTGTTTTATTTTGTATAAAGGAAAGATTTAAATGAGCATTTCAGAAGAAAAAAACAATTGGGAAAATTGGAAACTATTAAAACCCATAAATGAACAAGGATGGAGTTATCAAACTTGCCCTGCTTGTAAACACAAAGAACAAACTTTACTGGCTCACTGTGAAAGTGGGCATTTTTTCTGCGAGAATTGTAGCAATATTGGTAATATAAACGAAGAGCCACACAAACAAAAAGGAAGGCGAAATAAAACAACTTTGCCTTTTGAATTAGAGTGGTGGAAAAAAGATGAAGAACAATTACCTTTAAATAAAATTGCTGGATGGTTTAAGAAAGAAAGCATCTCTATTGAGATGGTTAAAGAATATAATATTTCAGTTACAAAAACTTTTTTCCCTAAAACTGGTAAAAAACATTATGCTTTAGCACTTCCCTGCTACGAAACAGGACAGGACTTGCCTACTGATATTCTCTATCTTGCTATCAACCCTAAAGGGGGATACACCAATGGTATGAAGAAAATGATTCACGGCTCTGGCATTCCTTGGGGCTGGAATTCTGTAGATATGGATGAAATTATCATTGTTAATCATCCATTAGATCGCCTTGCTTTACTCTCTGTAGGGAAAGAATCAGTTGTTTGCTTCCCAGATAATTTAGATGTCAGAAATCCAGATTCTCACAAAAAAAGCACATGGGATTTCTTACAACTGATAGAGAGTGATATTACTAATACAAAAAAAATAATCTTTGCTTTTGACGATTCCGAAGAAAGTATCATTTTGGAAAATGAATTAGGTAGACGTTTTGGCAAAGAAAAATGTTTTAGAACAAGATGGAACGATCCTTTATCTGATCCTAACAAAAATCCTAGTGCTATTGAAATTTATAAAGAATATGGTGAAGAAAATGGTGCTGAATCTATTGAGCAGTCTATTGAAGATGCTTCTCCATTTCCTGTCACAGGTATCTATGAATTAAAAGATGTTGAAGATCGTTTTGAAGCTCTGTATGAATTTGGTTTACAACCAGGTCTTTCTACAGGGTGGCCTTCTGTTGATCCTTTTTATACAGTAGTTCCAGGTCAATGGACTCTTATTACAGGTATGCCAGGATCTGGTAAATCTTCATGGCTTGATGGACTGCTTATTCAACTTGCGGAACTGCATGAATGGAATATCGGGGTCTTTTCCCCAGAAAACCAGCCAATTGAAAGGTACTATGCTGGTCTTATAGAAAAAGCATCAGGAAAAGCATTTAACCATACTCAGGGCAGAGAAAAATTAACAATCCCAGAAAAGGACAAATGGAAATATTGGGTTAACAGGCATTTTAAATATATACTTCCTGATGAAGAAGAAAGCAACTGGAGTCTTGAGGGTATCTTATCTTTAGCGAAAGTTCTCGTTTATCGTTATGGTATAAAAGCTCTTGTTATTGACCCGTGGAATGAGATTGAACATAACAGAAGCGGTGGATCATCTGAAACAGATTACATTTCGGCGGCTCTTACAAAAGTAAGAAGATTTGCTAAAAATTTCGGAGTTCATGTTTTTATTGTTGCACATCCAACCAAAATGATACCAAATGCTGATGGTGTTTACCCTGTTCCTACTCCTTATAATGTTGCGGGTGGAGCACACTGGAGAAATAAAGCTGATAATGCTATCACTATATACAGAAATATCGGTGAGGCAGATGAAGATATTACAGATGTCTATGTTCAAAAAATCAGGTTTAAAGAAGTAGGCCGAGTTGGGATGACCAGTTTACGAGCTGAAAAATTAACAGGTAAATATATAGATGATGTTAATCATGAAAGACGTAAATCCTTCTTGCAAGAGGGTAAATATATGCCTTCGACAGAACAGAGAGAAAAAAGACGAGAGTATAGTAAAGCAAATAAAAAAGGTTTAGTTCTCGAAGAAGCACAAAGTCCAGATAAAATGTTCGATATCTGATTCAACCAGATACAATATTTTATATTTTAATAAAACACTCTTTTTCCAGAGTGTTTTTTTTAAGCTTTAAAATTCTCATTTTCAGACAAAATCCAGATTCTAAAGGAAGATGTTTTACGATCAGGCTGGATAAAAAATTGGAATAATATAATAAATAGAAAAAGCCAGAAACTGTCTGGCTTTTTGATTTCTGCTTTTATAATAATCAGAAGAAATGCATATAACCTGAAGGTATGGATTTCTGTAAATTATTTTCAATAGCCCATGTGTATAATCTTTTAGGTGGTATTTCTGAACCCTTCGGAATACCCAACAAAGCTCGGATTGTTTGCTTTGTCCATTCTGCAAGCAAAGCTTTCTTTCTGTTTCTCGCAAATGAAATTAAACTTACAACACCTTGTATTTCTTCTCCTGACTCCCATGCTTCCACATGATTTTTGCATAATGGGATAAAATTATACTTATCTGAAATGGATTCTGCAAAAGTAAATGCTAAAACAGGTGTATTTGGACAGGCTCTTGCTCCTGGAGAGCAGCAAGGTTGTGTTCTTACCCAGTTTTTAAAATCTTCTGGAGTGCCTATAACTTTATGCACATCTGTATTATGATAAAACCCATTCATTGTTAATATTCTGTTTGCCTCTACAGCTTTTCTCTGTTGTACTTTAACTTCTTTTAATTCTGCTTCTGTCAGTTTTGTAGATTCTCTTTCTATTTCAGCAATAGGGTCTGGAGTTTTAATTTGTTCTGCCAGCATATTAGCATCTGCCTTCTGCATTTCTATATATACAAGAGCATCTACATATTCTGTTTTATTTAGTGCATTCACAGCATCAGAGTTGAAACCATTAGCACCAAAAAACTGAGCTGTCTGACCACCCATACTTGCCTTAGGTCTTCTTATAGCACCTATAAATTCGGTAATCTTTATATAATTTCCGTTCTTTTTGATAAGACGACCTGTGTTATCTTTAATCAACCAAACAGTGACTTTTACAGGTAAATCCAAATAGCGGGTTAGGTGCAAAACAGAAATAACATCAGCATTCTTTCCATTTTCACCAAAGAAGCTCGCTGTCAGACCTGTGCTGCTGCTTGCTGGGCGACGATTATATCCACTAAATCCACCTATCGATTCACCTATTTCAAAATCTTCGTCATTTTCATTTAAATATGTATCGACATCTGTTTTTGCTGGAGTTGTTTTTTCTTTTTCTATAGGATTATACATTTACTTGCCCTTTATTAATCAATTGAAGCATCAAAAACTTATCTTACAATAAGCTTCTATTTATTTTCAAATATATATGAATTTTTTTGTAGTTTAATAAAAATCACAAAATAAACAGGTTATTATTTTTTTTTGATTAATTTAATTTGTATGTTAGAATATAGCATATTTTTTGGATTTTTAAAGAGCTAAGGAAAATAAATGTCAGAAGAATTAGAAAAAAATATTTTAGTTATTGACAGCAGTGCCATTATTCACAGAAGTTATCATGGTTACCCAGAAAGATTCTCTTCATATAATCAACAAAGCATTAATACTAATATTTTATGGGGATACCTCAATTATACTTATAAGCTATCTTTAGAATTTGAGTTTGACGAATGCATTCATGTGCTTGATCCCGAAGGTGGTTCAAAATACAGAAAGGAAATTTACCCTCTCTATAAAGCAGGAAGACCACCCAGCCCTGATGATTTTATTGTCCAGAAAAAGTTAATGCCTGAATTACTTAATGCTTTTCATCAAAAATGGCTTTGTGTTGATGGTGTGGAAAGTGATGATGTTTTAGCCAGTATAGCAAGAGTAGAAGCAAATAAAGGAAACAAAGTTTTAGTTTTATCACCAGATAAAGATATTTTACAAATAGTCGAAGATATGAGAATTGCTGTAGGAAGATTATGTAAAGATAAGCAGGGCAGGAATGTTCATAATATTTATGAGGAATTAGGTGTTTATCAAACTTTTGGAGTCAATGCTTATCAAATCCCTGATTTTCTTGCACTCGTTGGTGATGTTGGAGATAATATTAAAGGGGTTCCTGGCGTTGGAGAAAAAACGGCCGCTAAACTTATTGATGCTTACAATGATGTTGAAACTATCATTATGAAATCTGTTCAAATTATCGAAGAACATGAAGCAGGAATAAAAAGCAAAGAAGCTATGAATTATAAAATGGCTTTGAAAGTTCAATCTGTAGCTGATACCTTACCACTGATGAAAAGATTAACAACCGCCTTAACTGATATTATCGTTCCTGATATTGAAAGTTTGTTTGTTCACGAAGATAAAAAACTTAATTCATTCTATCGGGATTTTTTAAATGTTCCCACACACTGGTCTGATTCGCTTGGACAAAAGCATTTCTGCTGATTTATTTAAAGAGTGCTAAGCACTCTTTTTTAATATTATTTCCTTTAAATTTGATCTTTATTTAAATTACAATATACTGTTTTAATATTTTTACATTTATTTATAAATTATAGATATAGAGCTATCCATTAGAAAATTGGAGAAATAAAGATTATGAAATTATGGATTTTTGAAAAACCTTCTGTTGCGACGGCAGTTGCCAAGCATCTTAAAAAACCTCATTCAAGAAAAGATGGTTATATAGAAACAGGAGATGGTTATGTATCATGGTGTGTAGGTCATGTTTTGGAACAATGCCCACCTGATGCTTATGATGATAAATTTAAAGCTTTCCCTGGAAGTCTTAATGATCTTCCTATTATTCCTAAAAATAATGAATGGAAATTACAGATATCTGAAAGTAAGAAAAAACAAGTTTCTGTTTTAAAAAAACTACTTTCTCAATGCACCTCAGTAGTAAATGGCGGGGATGAGGGCAGAGAAGGTCAATTGTTAGTAGATGAAGTCATTCATTACTTCAAATGTAAAAAACCTGTACAACGTATTCTTTTAAATGCTATGGATGATAAAAGCGTTAATAAAGCAATTAATAATCTTCAGGATAATAATAAATTCAGAAGTCTTTATGAGTCTGCATTAGGAAGAAGTCGTGCTGATTGGCTCATGGGTATGAATGCTACCCGTCTTTACACTGCTCTTTCCAGAAAACAAAACTTCCCAGGTGTTTTATCGGTAGGGCGAGTTCAGACTCCTGTCTTGAATATTGTGGTTCAGAGAGACGAAGAAATCGAAAATTTTATTCCTAAAGATTATTTCATGGTTTATGCAACCTTTATCGATCCTGCTCAAAAAGAAATACCTTTTAAAACAAGATGGCTTCCACCGGGACAAACTCTTGAAGCCGCTGATAAGCAAGAGAAAAAAGACACAAGTGGTGAGGATTCTGATGAAGAGGTAGATAGTTCTTCTACACAGGCAGCATCAAAACCTGTATGGTTGGATGAAAGTAATCGCATTATTGATAAAAATGAAGCTTTGAGAATAGCTCAGGAAGTAAGAAACGCTCAGAAAGGTAATGTTAGTAAATATATCAATAAGCAAGCAGATGAATATGCTCCTTTACCGTTTACACTCACAGGTTTACAGGTTCTTTTAAACAGAATGTATGGTTTTTCAGCACAACAAGTGCTTGATACTTGTCAGTCTTTGTATGAAGCCGGACATTTAACTTATCCAAGAACAGACTGTAACTATCTACCTACTTCACAGTTTGGTGAAAGTTCAGAAGTATTTAATGCTATTCAAAAGAGTGGTACATTTGTTTCAAAATATGTGAACCAGGCAAATGGAAGTATACAAACAAGAGCATGGGATGATGCTAAACTTGGCGAACACCATGCGATTATTCCGACAACAAGTGCTCCTGATTTTTCGACATTAAGTGATGCAGCTAAGAAAACATATGACATTGTTGCTAAACATTACCTTGCTCAATTCTTCCCGCATTGTAAAGTTGACAAAGCAAGTGTTGAAGTTTCAATTGCTAATCACCGTTTTGCGGCAAGTGGGCGAGTGGTTAAAAACCAGGGTTGGAGAATTCTCTTCTCTGGTGAAAAAGAGAAAGAATCAGCTCCTACATTACCCGCTTTAACACAAGGTTTATCTGTAGATTGTATTAAATCAGAAGTTGAAGACAAAAAAACGGCTCCACCACCAAGATTCACTCAAGGTTCTTTGCTTGATATCATGGAAAATGTTCACAGGCTGGTTTCTGATCCTGTTGAAAAGAAAAAACTTAAGGCTGTTGAAGGTATAGGCCGTTCTGCAACACGAGCAGGGATTATTAATACATTACTCAAAAGAAGTTATATTATTGAAAAAGGTAAAGAATTACATTCAACTGAATTTGCCAGAGCTTTTGTTAAATCCTTACCAAGACAATTTGTTGATCCTGGGTTAACCGCTCGTTGGGAAGCCGCTTTGGATGCTATAGCTCAGAATAAATACAGCCTTGAAGAGTTTGAAAGTAAAATGGGTGGATTTATTTCTAAAAGTATTGCTACTGAAAGAAATAATGATCTCCCTCCATTACCACAACCAGCCTCATCAGGCTCAAGTGCTTCTTCTTACAAAAGTGGAGCAAAATCAGGTTCGGGCGCAGCAAGCAAAACTGCAAAAGGTAAAAAATGTCCTAAATGTGGTGTTGGTGTTATGATAGCACGTGAAGTCAAAAAGGGACCTAATGCAGGCAAAAAATTTAAAGGGTGTTCAAATTATCCAAATTGCACACATAGTGAATGGTAATTTAATGAAATAACTGTATCTAAAAGGAGCTTGAAAGCTCCTTTTTTTATTGCTATCATGTGAACTTAATAGAGGAGAATAATGATGAATAAAGAAGAAATTATTGTCAGAGTGCAAAAAGACATAAAGAAAACAAATATTGCAAATAGATTATTAAAAAATGAAATAATCAGACACTATTTCTTTGTCGAAAAAGCACCTGTCTATAGGAAAAAAGCTTTACGGGATTTTTATATAAATCATATTTTACAATTTGCCATTCTTTTTAGTGCTTCTATGTATTTGTATCATATTGATTATTCATTTTTTTCTTTTCTTACAGCAGCCGTTTCTTTTTATAAAATTTATACTATTACAAAAAATAAAGACAAGATTAAGCTTTCAAAACCCTATAAGCTTGAGCATAAAGATTTTATTTTCATTTCTCAGCATTTTGATGAGAAGTTTGTTAATGATTTTATGTTTGCTTTTGATAAAGATGAACAAACACTTGAATCGATTATTAGCAGTTCTGATTATAAAACAGCAGAGAATGTCTATAAAGATCTATATGTGAAGAACCTCTTTAACAAATAAAGCACCGAAAGGTGCTTTATTTCTGTTACAATTTCATTTTACTCTTATTATGGATATTTCCAACAATTTCAAAAATATCTTCATTATTGTTACCTGTTTTCTTTTCAAAAACGTAATTCGCTAAAGAATCATTTCGAAAGTTTCCTACTTCAGTAACATCTTCGCCAACCCAATCTGGAATAAATTTAATACGTGTATCTTCTGTTGGTAATTCAATTTCAACAAGCTGTAGACCAACCAGTTCAGGATCGGTGAAAACATCCACTTCCCATTTTTCATCGCCCACAATAAAGACACTGCGTTCTTTAGAAAGCCTTACACCTTCATGAACATTCCATAAATGTACAGCTTCTTTTAAATCTATAGGATATTCCACTTCAATATTTGAGATCCCCACTCTTGGACCTTTAACAGTCAGGAGAGCTTTTTCATCATTAATAATGCGAATTCTCGATTGCCATTTATTTATATCTTTCGTTAGATAAAGTTGTTTATACGATTCTGTATAACTGATATTATCTTTCCAGTTTTCATTTTTAATCAGAAATTTATATTCGCATTCGAGAGATTCTTTTTGGATAGGCTGACCGCTTTTTATTGTTTCAGCCTCTTCAGAGGTTATTTCGATTGGTGTTATCATTGGAATATCGCCTTTAAACAAAACTAAAGTTGGCTTTTCTTTATTTGTGACCAACTGCATATTCCATTCACTATTTGCATCTTTAGATATAATCATATTAAATTCCTTACAAAAGGTTAATACGACATTGTATCAGCCCTGAAAGCAATTTTCAAGGCTGATTAGATCTTTATCACATCGAGGGGGAGGAACTTTTGACAGAAGGTTCATTCGGGTTAACAATAAATCCATCTTTTGTTAAATAAGGATTTAGACTTGCCAATCCACCCGTTCTGTAATATTCCAGATAGTCAGGAAGAGGAGGCACAAATTCAAATCCTTTTTTATAAGCAGAAGAATAATCATGCAGATATTTTGTTCCTAATAACATTAACTCTTCATTCCAGTCTTTTGCATTTAAAGGTCTTTCTCTTGCAAATCCTAATTTATCAATAATACCTTCATAAGCTTTTGGACCTACAAGTAAATCCATTTTCCCACGTTTAAGTTCAGGATGTAAATCTTTTGTGATTTGAATAGAAACTGTAGGATGAGACATTTTTCCATTATCAACCATATTAATTTTAGGTTTTCCTTCTCCATCCTGAATAACCTCTGCATCTAGGATTTTTTTATCTTTGCTCCAACCTTCATTAAAGAAATTATGATGTGGACTTTCAGTAATATGAAACAAGATAGACCCTTCTTTTATCCATGCATCAATATTTTCAGTTGTTATTTTTTGAGATGAATCCTTTAATTTATGAGGCAAAGCTTTTCTGATAAATAGAGCATTGAATAATCTTTGTGCTGACTCATCACCAGCCCAATCTGCATCGAATGCGGCTTTTACTTTACACTCTCTACTAAGAGCTTCCAGCAAAATATCATATTGTAAAAAGAAACGACCAGCTCCATTTGTGGAATAAGCTAATCTACCCGGAAATAAAGCATTATAACTTAGTGCATCTACAGCAGCTTCAATTAAAGCAACCGTATCCTCAGAAGCATTTGGTTTAAGCATTACATAGAAACCTGAATTGTTTACATCTGATCCTTCACAACATCCTTTAAAAGAACCATAAGTAGAGCGAATTTCAGCAGAAGCTTTTGACAGAAAAACACAATTTTTCTTATCATCTGAATAAATCTTCCCAGAATCAATCAGTTCGTTAATTAATTCTAAAGGAACCCCTCGTTTTTCATTTAAATATTTTCTTACATATTCTATATTGTATGGATTATCTTCAGGAGGGTTAAAATCCATTACTTTGCTTTCTTCTGCACTGACTTTTAAATCATCAGGAATAGATTCTCCAAAGTTTTTAATCATCCAGTCTATAGCCTGATGCTCAAACTCAAGGTTTAAAGCCATCTTAACTAAATAGATACCACCATACCCAGAAACTGAAGTATTGGCATTTTGCCAACGATTTCCTTTATGAATAATGTTTCCAACACCATAAATTTTCCATTTTTTGGAGTCACCATCCTGGTTAGGCTCAGCACCAAGCAACTCTAATACTTCTGAAATGTCAATGAGATTTAACTCATCTCTCAATTTCGCTCTTTTTTGTTTATATTCTTCGGTTTTGTAATAAGGAACAGAACTTTTATAATTACCATTAGATGTCGCATTAGGAGCAGAATTGCCATTAGTCTTTCTTTTAAAAGCAGCATTATTTCTTTGCTGTGTTGAATATCTGTTTTCTCTATTTTGATCAGCCATATCTTGATTTTCACTCTCTTCATTATTATCAGATAATAAAGAATTAGCGATGTCTGTCGCCGTTATTCCATGTTTATTTATTTTTTCTGATAAATTTGCCATTTTAAATTTCCCTTTTCTTATATTTTATAAATACTTCTCCATGTTGTCTATGGTTTTTTTTATTTAAACTTCTTTTTGTTCGGATTTTTCTTCTTCTCTGTATTTTTTGTCTTATCAAACAATTCAATACGTTCTACAGAGGTTGTTCTATACCAGTTTAAAAAATCAGGGGAACAACGCCATATCACTCCGTAAGCCTCCATAGCATATAGAACTGTTCTTAAATCTGACCAGGGAACACTTCTTTCTATTATACTCCCATTTATTGTTTTTGCCCAGGACATTGCCCGATTTTGTTTAAAAGCAAGCCAGGTTTCGAGAGCTTCATCATATGCTTTTTTATTAAAATGGAATCTAATTCCACCTTGAACCACCATCATTTTTATTTCCATACCAACAGGAAGGGCTGCTATTAGCTCCTGATTATGATGTTGCTTTAAAAAATCAATCGCATGTTCCGTATCAACCAGATCTCGTGGTATTTGCTTCATCACACTCCAGTTCCAGTTCCTGGGTAAAGCCCATATCCATTTAAGTCCTTTATCAGTATCTTTTATTAACATTGGCCTACCTATATTCCATCTTTTACCCCAAGCCGCAGAAATCACTTGGTTCCCTTCTATCGATACACCAACTTCAGGAACAGGATCTGACTTAAACCAATTTATATTTGCAGTTTTACTATCTACCACGAACTCTTTGTCTTTAAATAATCTTGAAAATGGAATCATTGTAGGTTCATTATCTCCTACAATCCATACAAGTAAACCCACCTGACTTAAAGACCAGTAGCTTGCACCTTTCAAATTTTCACTTTTATCCATAGGACCATCAACCTTTAATATAACTGCAAAAGTTCTTTCTTCCGTGCCAGGTTTAGACATTTTGACAGCATATCCTGTTTTCATTAATGGCATTACTTGTTTTAACCACTTTGAAAAACGAGAACGTTGAGCTAACAACTCAGGAAACATATGTGTTTCTTTTTTCCATACTTCCATCCACTGCTTTAAAACGGTCAAACCTTGATAGTCAGCATAGTAAGGATCTTTCTTAATTTCACTAAAACAATTTTGAAGCAATGTAACATCTGTTTTTTGTTTTGGCTCCCAGACTCTTTCTACAATATTTATACGAGGCATATTTAAAGAACCATTTACACCATTAGGATTATCCTCTGTTGCACGATAATCTCCCCAGAACCATTCTTTTTTAACAACTCTTGAAAGGCGATCTACAGGATCTTGTTTTTCCTTCCAGGCAACATCTTTAAAGATGTCTAATCCTCTTTCAAGTCTTTGAAGTAAAGCATCTTGCTCCTCTTCGGGCAAAATAATGGATCTTATTAATGCTCTATCTACTCTGCCTATAGGATCATCATTTACAGGTCGAGCCACTCCAATTCTTTTTGCTATTTCTGTTCTTTCTGAAGCCCATTCTGCAACTATCTCTTCGCCTTCTGGCGTTAACCAGCTTAACTCCCTTTTTTCTTGTTTCATTCCCACATGAGCGGCAAGCTTTTCTCTTTTTTTATCTTCACGAGCTAATGTTCTTTTTTCTGCTAAAGTATTTAAAGCAAGACCAAAAAAGTTTGGTTCTATAACCTGATCTTTTCTCCTCACCCTTCCCCAGAATTGAACACGGTTAGCAGCATTAACTGCAATATCCCACTCTATTAGATTTCTTACTCTTTGATCTGAAAAAGTCTTACCTGCATGAAGACTAATACCTGAACAACCTGCTCTTGTTACAAAAATAACATCTAATTTTCCACTGTTAAAGTTTCTTACAAGTTCAATTCTTTCTAAAGTTTCCCTCTGAGTTGTATACCAAAGACCATCTTCTTTTTGAACAAGTGACAGATTCCTACCAGACAATTCACCTGAGTCAATGCCTTTTTCTTTTAACTTTTGTTTTATTCTGTCAAGGGGCGAAAGATCCCAGTCAGGCAATTCATCCATTGCCTTTAAAGCTTGTTGGTATTTTTCTTTAGCTATATTAATTTTTGAAAGAGGACTCATAGGACCTTCTATCATTTCTTCCTGAGGTGCTATCTTATCTATTAGCAATTTCCAGCGAGAACGCCATAATGGTAATGTTTTTAGTGGAATATCCTCTTCTTTTTTTATTATTTCATCATCACTATGCTCATCATCGTCTTCACCAGAAATCTCAGTATCTATTTCATTATTTATAGCTTCTCTTAATGCCGCTTCAAAAGTACTCTCTAATACAATAACAGCCTTCTCATTTTTTACTTTTACAATTTTTTCTATTTCATCAACTAAATCATTTAATTTTAACTGAATATTAAATTCTCTTATAGAACGAGAAAGTGCTGAGCCTAACTTAGACCAGGCAACTACGGCTTTTCCACCTTTTGCTATCTCCCAAGCTTCAGATGCTTCAAATATTTTTTGCCACATTGAAGAAAATAGACGTAATGCATCTTCTTTAACTAAATCCATGTCAAGCCAGATAGGTTGCGGTGGTGGCACAGGAGGATGTTCTCTCCTTATAAATCTTCCTTCTAATGCCATAGCTGTCGTTAAAGCTTCACGCAAATCTCCTGTATCATTTAGCAATGATTTTTTTAGCATAGAATATGCAGAATCTTCTAAAGGCAATGCTTTTTCATAAAGAGAAAGGTTATTTTCTGTTTTCGCATAGGTTGCTGAGGAAAATATAACACCTTGCGATTTTTTAATTAACTTTTTTAAATTATTGGAGACATTAGAATCACCAGAGGCATTATGTGCTTCATCTAAGAGAAGAACACCATTATCACCTAATCTTGATAGTAACCAGTCTATTTTACTTGCTTTCTCTTTTTCAGGCTTTTTATTTTCACTTACCTCATCTTTAGACTTTTTTGTCGCCTTTTTTTTATCTTTATCTTTATCTTCCAGTCTGTTTATCTGCGAATAGGTGCTTATAATAAGCTTAGCTTCTCCTTTTTCCCATTTTATTCTGTTCAAATTGTCATTAAATTTTTTAGGAGTTAAGCTTTTTGTTACTAATTCTCCTGATGTGTCAAAGATAGTAGCTGTTTTATGTAGCAAAGTGGGTATAATTGTTTCATTTCCATTTACAGCCATCAAATCTCTATAGAAGTCACTAAATAACTGCTTATTTTCAGTAAATAGAATAACGGTTTTATTTTGTTTTAAACTTGTTAATGCAAGAGCTGCAAGAATCCTGCCTTTACCAAAGCCCGTTTCATCTGCAATAATGAGTCCAGAATTAGTATCCAGAGCTTTCTTACCTAAAGCTACAGCATCAACCTGTTCAGCACTTAATCTGTCTTTTAAAATATCTTTATCGACATTCAATCCTTTTGCTACCCATTTATCAATATCTTTATATTGTTTCTTCAATTCCTTTAATGATTGATACATGTTTTCTTCAAGTCTTTGAGGTGCCATTCCCTGAGGTTCACCATTTTTACTTAATGACCTGTATTTAACACGACCAAAAGAATCTGTTTCCTGAATAATGATTTTATCTTTGTATACCGGAGACTCTCCAGTAAAGGTTGACCAATACATTTCTTTATTTGTATTTTTTGAGGGTAATATATTTACCCAGATAATATATCCTTTTTCTTTTTGTGTGTCTTTTTCTTTTATAGTCCAGAATTGATACAGTGTTCCTTTATTTTCTAAAGCTTTAATTAGATATTTCTGCTCAGGAGTATCTTTTTCATCAAAGACGATAGCTCCTTTACCTTCAGAAGCGAACCAGTCAAACCATATATTTAAATTTTTATTTTTATAAATTTCAAGACAGCGTTTAGTGCACCATAAAAGACGACAAATTTCGTTATTAACTCCTGACAAAGTATTATCAAATTTTTCAATTTTGTCTAAACCTGTAAATGATTTAGTAGCATCAGTTCTTTTAAAATCAACACCAACATCCAGAAACCAGTCTTTTTGTGAATTTACACGAGGGGCAATATCTTCATCATAAAAATACAGTGAATGAATTTTTCTTTGTAAGGCATTTATTCTCCACAAAGATGAGTCAAGATTCGAAACTAAACCAAACTCATACCATATTTCTTTTCTTTTTTCTATTTGATTAGCCATTCCTACTTGCATCCCCCTGTTAAAGGTTGCATTAGGATAATTTATAAAAGCATCCCACTTCATCAAATGATAATCCCAGCCTTTATTTTCAGCCCAAGCTTTTATGCTATTTTCACTTAATGAAATTATCGTTTTTTCCCTAAAATTAATCCAGTCTACATTGGTTGATTTTTCAACTTTTTCTATAGCTTCTTTGCTGAATGGAGTTTTTTTACCAAAAGGACATTTCCAGACAAGATAAGCTTGAGCGATTTTGTTATTAAATGATTTATAAATAGAGGGATTTGACAACGATTTAATAGCTAATAGTTGGTCTTCTTTTTTAATGACACGGCAAAACATAAACCCTGTAGTCTCCTGAGTTTCGTTTTTCCAACCTATAGCATTCTCAACTCTTCGCAACCCTTGCTCATTTTCCTGAACTTTAAAACTATAAGGGTTTTTACCTATATCTATCCATTTTTCTAACATCATTACCTCTAATAAAAAAAGGCACTTTCAGTGCCTTTTAAATTTAAACTAAATATTTTAATTTTTCAAAAATATTACACATCTCTTCTTGATGGGCGTGATCCACGAGAAGATGATTTTTCAGTTTCTTCTTCTTCTTCTTTCTTAGCAGATTCTTCACCGAATGGATTGTCATCTGCACCAAAGAAATCATCATTATCAAAGAAAGAATCATCACCTTTGAAAGATTCATCAGTTTTTGACTCTGGAGCATCATCAAAGATACTATCAGGCACATCAAATGAATTTTCAGATTCTACTTCAGCCGGAGTTGCATTCTTAGCCTGATTATTTGCTTTGGAGCTTGTATCAGAACCTGTAGAAGCAGAAGTGTAAGTATTTGGAGCCTTCAATCTTTCATCTACTTCAATACGCAGACCTTCTGAAGAAAGAACCATTTCTGAAGCATCTTTGATAGGTCCATTAGTGAAAAGACGGGTAACAAGGTCTCTTCTTATAATCTTAGCTTCTCTACCTACTTTTTCCATTTTATCACCAGACAGCATAATTATACCATCTACTGCGATATTCTGAGTTTTGATATAACCTTCATCATCCATAGAATATTTAGTTTCAGTATTAGACATACGATAAAGCGGAGCACCAGTATACTGAGGATTAATCACCAAACTATCACTCATATTACTTGCACGGTAGTTTGTTCCTACCATGATTTCTACTCTTGCATTTTCCAAAATGTCCTGCTCAAACTTAGGCTTAGCTTCACCATTTTCTGAACCATAAATGTAATCCAGATAACCTTCCAACAGATCATTAAAATCATCAGAATTTATCAGACGACCTTCGGTAATAACTTTACCGTCAGAATCTTTTTCTGCTGAAACCCAACTAAATGCTGGAGTTCTGTCAATTTCTTTATAGCCCTGATCACCATTTCTAAGAACAGAAGGCACTAAGGTATGGAAACTGATCGCAAGACCTGGGGTGAATTCACCTTTTTTGACTGCATCTTCGATTTCGTTTAACTGATCACGAATTTCGACAACCGCTTCATCATCACTTACAAAAACATTTCTTTCAGGCAGTCTTCTTGCAGAAGAAACACGACCATTGTAGGTTGAGATAGTATAACATGCACGGAAGTTTTTGGTTTCATCAGAGTCACCAGAATGAATCCAGTTACACTCTATAAAGTAAGTCTCTACTCCATTTACAGTTTTCTTTGGACCTACTGAAAGGGTTTGCTCAAGTACCAGCACATCTTCGGGCTGATTTTCTTTCTCAAAAGCATCATCAATCAAACCACCGCTCCACTTACGAGTAGTTGGATTGGCACTTTTATTGTTTCTTAATCTTTCAATCGTAGATTGTTTAATGCGAACATTATAAATACGTTCGGAACCATCTTTTTGTTTTTCAGTAACAATCAATGAACCCTGACCATCAGAAGCAGAGTGAACTTCTTTTAATACAACTAGACGATCGCGTGGATATTGTTTGAAGGATGATTCTGAATTATTTCTTTTGGTAAAGGCTACAGGAACACTCATACCAGATTTTTTAAAAGCCATATAGTTCTCCTTATGGGATAATATTAATTTTGGGATGCTAAACTGTTCGACCATTATGTATTTACATGTTCTTACAGGATAAAAGAAATATATACGATAAAAAATGAAAGATCCAATTTTTTTATTGTTTTTTTTAACTTTTAGTCTACCGTCTGGTTAAGTTTTTTAAGAATGAAAGGTTTACCAAAAAACATAATTAAATCAGTAAATTACATAATTTTTTTATTATTTGAAAATTTAATAATCTATTTTAAACAATAAAAAAAGCACCCGAAGGTGCTTTTTAAAATTACTTCAATCTAATCTTAACGAGACTGACGGCTTCTGCTTGGAGCACTTGAACCAAACTTATCACTGTCGGTAATCGCATTAACAATTACATTCATTTTCTGACTGTTATAACCTTTAACACTCTGGATATTTTTAACAATCATAGTTTTCAGTTCAGTATTGATGCTGTCACCAGATACACTGATACCATCAGCAAGCGCAGGAGCTTTGAATGCCAAACCGCTTTTGAAATGGTCAAACGAGAATCCAAGGAAGTTTTCATCAACATGACCCAGACCAACACCTAGACGCTTAACAACTTCACCGATTTTTTCATCCATCTTCGGATTGTCGCCTTGTTTGTAGGTAAATTTGCTCTTTTCACCTCTTTCTACAGGATGCTCTTTATTTACGATTTTAGCAATCTCAATTGAAGCATAATCTGCCAGAGCAACAGCAAACTGATAACCAAACTGCTGAGCATCTGCTGAGAAGCCATCGTTATAAGCTTTTTTCAGGCGAGCTTCATCAGCAAGACCATCGATAATGATGGAACGAGCCAAAGGTTCAGCCGAAGTCATCATGCTATGAAGGAAGGTTGAGAAGTCGCTACCAATTTCAAGACCAAGCAAAGAACCTGCTTTACGACGAATACGACCCAGACCTGCCAGTTCACCACGACCACGACCACCATTATCCATCACGATACGACGAAGTTCAACGATGAAGTTGTCCCAAGTACGTGGAGATGAGAAGCCGCCTGATTCACGAGACTGAGGCAAGGTAGAGAAGTTATGCTCAAAACGGTTCAGGTATGCAAGAACACCAACATCACCAACTTCATCATTATATTCTACTTTACCACGATTGATGAAGTTTGCTACTTTATCCTGAGTATAGTAAGTTTCGCAACGACCACGAAGAGCAGTTGACAGACGAGTTGTGTGAGTTCCGTCGATTGCACCCATGTTACCAGTCAAACCAATGTATACATTGCTCAGGTTAAGACCCTGATAACGTTTTTCGTCAGTCAGAGACAGACCCAAGTTCTGAATATTTGGAGAAGCATTTGGGAAGTCGTCCAGAAGCAGAAGACCAGCACCAGCTTCGCTCAGAGACTCAAGACGCCATTGTTTCAGACGAGTCATCACATCACGACCGTGGATGTGAGATTTTGCAGGAATACCACCCAGTTCCATTTTTGAGTTCTCAGCAGAGAATTCAAGGCTGGTAAAGACGAAATCGTCTTTAGTTACTGCTGTTTCGTCTTTAGGGTTTTCCAGGTAGCGAAGACCCAGAGCTTTAGCAACTTTTTTAGCAGCTTGTTTGAAAGCGGTAGTTTTACCCTGACCAGGAGCACCTAACAGAAGAGTTGAGAGAACTTTACGGTTATCATCAATCCATTCGTTTTTAGTAAATTCCTTGTAAGCTTTTTTTACTTTTTCATTCATTGCAAGTTCATCAGCAGTCAGAACTGGATTCTCTGCTGATGTGTAGCGATAGGTTGAACGAAGAATTGCAATAGAGATCTCTTCCATTGCTTCATGAGTATCGATCTCCATAAGACCCTGGTTAGCGGGGATACTTTTCAGATCGTTCTTATCTTTTTTAGTCATATTATTTTACTCTCTCTTTTCTTTGTTAATAATTAGTTTACTTAAACATTATAGCAAGCTTTTCTAACCGAGTAAACAAAAAATTTAATTTTTATTTCTTTCTGTTTTAAAACTTACTGTTTGATTCAATACAAGTATTATATAGGGTTCTTTTTTACCGAGCAAGAAAAAACAATCTTTTTTTTCATTTTTTTTTATTTTTAGCAAAAATAATTAAAAAATAAAGGCAACACTAAGGTTGCCTTTATAAATTTACTCTTATTTAAGCATTAGCCCATTTTTCTCTTCGGCTTGCTACTGTAATCTTCAACACCATTACCTGCATCACGGGCGTCCTGATCAAGGTTAATCTCAATACCTTCACGGATTGGAACCACTTCCGCATAATCAGCAACACCTCTACGGAAAGCTTCTTCCTGAGTTGCAGCACCTGCTGTTGTGCTTGGGGCAGAGACATAAGTAACACTCGTTCCTTCTGGCAGACCCAATTCATTAAACGTAGGGATACTTGCAAATAAGTCAGAGAAGTATACCAGAGATTTAATTTTCTTATCTTTGAACATGTCCAGCTTAGCTGCTTGTCTGATAGGTTCAGCAAGATCCGTACCACCACGACCATAAATCTTGATACCTTTACTCATATATTCTTCAGCATTTTGGTCAGTAATTTCTACTGGTTCACCACGTAATACAGTATCTGCTGACAGAACGATAACTTCAGTCGCTGAATCACCGAAACCATTTGATGCCATTTTCAATTCCATAACTTCAGAAAGGAAAGCTCTCAAATCTTCATCAGCCACAGAACCAGAGGTATCGATCAATACCATTACAGTTTCATCTGGTTTGAAAGGCAAGTCTTGTCCCACTGGAAGTGCTACACCAACAAGTTCTTCAATCTCTTCAACAAAGAACGGGTCGCCAAACTCTTCTGAGTTATATTTAAAGCGCATACCATCACCAAAGATTGCTTCTCTCAGAGCCAGTTTCCATGCCAACTTACCTTTTGTCAGTTTAGAAACATAGTCTGCGGCTGCTTCTGCAATGTGAGAACCTGGATATTTACCACCATTTTCATGCATCTGAGCTGCTGCACGCTGAACTGCTTCATGCTGACGTAAAGTAGCTTGTTCTTCAATTTGTTTGATACCAGCTTCATCTTGTGAAGAAGGCAGATTCAGTGCATCGATAACATTTTGCAGACCTTCTTCTTCAAGAGCCTTAATGACATCTTTCATATCATGGAAGTGACGGTCGTTTTCTGCACCGAATTCACCATTCTGGTTAGGCTGATTAGGATCTTGACCACCATCTTGATTACCTTGCTGTTGACCGCCGCCATTCTGATTACCTTGTTGTTGACCGCTGCCATTCTGGTTGCCTTGTTGTTGACCACCACCGCCGGGTTGTTGTTGCTGCTGACCGCCACCGTTTTGGTTACCTTGCTGTTGACCTCCATTCTGGTTGCCCTGCTGTTGACCGCCACCATTCTGTTGTTGTTGCTTTTGTTGCTGCTGTTGTTTCTTTTGCTCTTCCATTTTTTGACGATGTTTTTCGTTCGCCAATTCCTGAGCAATAGTTTCCTCAGCCAGTTTAGAATAACGTTCAATATCACCAGCTTTAAAACCGAGACCACACTCTTTAAGAGTTTTAACCCAAGGCATATCAGGAAAACCTACTTGCAGACGGGTATTGATTGACAAGTCTGTAGCATGGTTACGAATAGCATGAGGGAATTGCTTTAAACGAGTGGTATGGTTGAATGCCACATGCATCAGTTCATGAAGAAGTAACAGTTCAATACCATAATCTTTGAATTTACTGTCTTTGGTATCTTTTAATAATTTGTCATAAAAATCATCACAAATATAAATGTGAACACCATCTGTAAAAGCAGTAGTTCCGAATTTCTTTTTAAAAGAATCTAACCCATAAACGAAACATGGAGTGGTTCTTAAAAGAAGAGAAAGTAAACCAAAACGAGGCAACAGAACATTGTTATACAATGCATCGCCGGACATCCACTGATGGATTTCTTGAAGATCTTCTTCGAGTCTCCAGGGAGCACGAAGACTACTACCTTCGCGGTCATCTGCATCATCTACTGTATTTTTATTAACTTCTGACATATTTCATTTTCCTATTGATTAATAAGTTTCAAATATATTTTATACTTTTTATCAGGTAGACACAAGAAAAAAAACAAAAAAAATCATTTTTTTAATGGTGGTAAGAAATTACATACTTTAACAATCTCTTTATTGTAATCAGACAATCTCGACAAACGTGATAATCTGTCTTTAAATTGAGCAGCAGTCTGAATCCTGTCTTCTTGTTTTAACCTTAATCCATCATCGATTAATTCAAGCAATCCGCTTGAATATTGTCCTGCTCTCAAAATTGAATAGTCTAAGTCTGTTTCTTTTCTTAAAGGTGCCTCTGGAGGAGCTTTACCTTCAAGACAAGAATACATAGAAGCGGCGAGACCATAAACATCAGTCTGTACACTTAATTTTGCTTTTTTTATCGAAGTGTGTTGCTCAGGTGCTGCATAACCTGCGGTTCTCGCGGCAGGCCCCAATAGTTGATAATTTTCTTTTTCGCGGGAAGCTCCAAGATCTAACACAAGAACAGATCCATCCGGTCTTACCCAAAGATTACCAGGTTTTATATCCAGATGCAATATCCCATGATTGTGTAATACTTCAATTCCAGAAGCGGCATCAATAAATATTTGCTGAATCCTCTTTTCACTTACTCCGAAACGATTTCTTTTAATAAGTTTATTTAGAGTTTCACCTTGCTCAAGGGGCATTGCAAAATAAGCAGTTCCATTAGCCTCAAAAACATCAAGTATTGCTACTACCCTATCATCCCTTATTCTTGCAACTGTATCAGCTTCTTTAAAAAAAGCATCCAATCCTTTATTAAACTTTTTTATACTTTCAGGATCTTTTAATACAACAGGAGCTTCAAGATTTCCTTCTTTTGTTTTTATTATTTTTTCACGGCAATTAAGCATTGAAGGCAAGAATTCCTTCAATGCAACGGTTCTTCCATCTTCATGTTTTGCTATATAAATCACACCAAATCCACCATATGAATTCATTTTTTCTATAATATATCTTGGCAGTCTGAAACCAGAGGGAAGAAATGCATTTTTTATATTTGTATTATTATTTTGTGCCATATTATCTCTTGATTTTTCTAATATCGTATAATTTAATCTCTTTTTAAATAAATATCAACAATTAAAAATAAAAAAAGGAGGCAGAGCCTCCTTTTAATTAATTACCGATTAAACGGTAATCGTTTCTTCTGACTCTTGCCTATTTTCAGGCAAGGACTCAATTACATTCAAGTAAACACCGTCTTTTTCAGAATACTTCACTTCTACTTTTCCACCGAACTCAAGCTGACCCATCATCATTTCTTTAGCCAGTTTCAGTGAAACATTTTCCTGAACCGCACGTGACATTGGACGAGCACCCATCTTTTCATCAAAACCAATTTTACTTAGATGTTCTCTCAGTTCTGGAGTGAAAACAACTTCTACTTTCTTAGCTTTCAGATCCACTTCAAGTTCCATTAACTTTTTACCAAGAACTTTAGCAATGCTCTTATTATCCAGTTTGTTAAAACTCACAACCTTATCTAAACGGTTTCTAAATTCAGGTGAGAATGCTTTCTCAATTTCAACTTTCCTGTCACTCTTTTCTCTTTCAGAAGATTCAACAAAACCAATACTTTTTTGCTCTGCAACTGTTGCACCGACGTTAGTGGTGAAAACAATAATAGTATTTCTAAAATCAACCTTATGACCTTTTGAATCAGTCAGGAATCCATTATCCATAATCTGCAATGTAATATTATAGATATCAGGATGTGCCTTTTCAATTTCATCAAATAGAACAACGGAATAAGGCTTTTTCATTACTGCATCAGTTAACTGACCATTATCTTCATAGCCCTGATACCCTGGAGGAGCACCCACTAAGCGAGAAACGTTATGTTTTTCCATATACTCTGACATATCAAAACGAATCAAAGAAACATTAAGTTGTTCTGCAAGTTGTTTAACCACTTCAGTTTTACCTACACCTGTAGGTCCTGTAAACAGGAAGCTACCAATTGGTTTAGTCTTACCATTATCACCAATACCTGCACTTGAAACCATAACCGTGTTGGTAAGAGTTGTAATTGCCTCGTCCTGACCGAAAATACGCATTGACAGCACTTGTTCAAGATCCTTAATACGAGACTTTTGATTTGCCTCAATGTTTTTAGGCGGCAGTTTTGCTAATTTAGCCACAATCTTTTCCACATCCGCAACATTTACAATACGTTTTGGTTCAGGCTGAATTTTTTGGAACGAACCCGCCTCATCAATCAGATCAATCGCCTTATCCGGGAGTTGCTTATCTGTCAGATATCTTACAGATAAATGGACTGCCTGTTCGATAGCCTGATCCGTATATTTAACACCATGATGTTCTTCATAATGTGATTTCAGACCTTTAAGAATTTCAATAGCATCTTCAGGACTTGGTTCAGCAACATCTACGACCTGAAAACGACGAGCAAAAGCAGCATCTTTATCAAAAACATTCACTTTTTCTTTATAGGTAGTCGAACCCATTACTTTAAGAGTACCATTAGACAATGCAGGCTTCAAAATATTGCTGGCATCCAGTTGACCGCCAGCCGCACCTGCTCCTACAATAGTGTGGATTTCATCAATAAACAGGATTGCATGAGGTTTTTCAGCCATAATTTTCATTACAGCTTTTAACTTTTGTTCAAAATCACCACGGTATTTAGTACCTGCTGTCAAAGCACCAAGATCAAGAGAATAAATAACAGCATCTTTCAGTGCATTAGGAACTTTACCTTGTGCAATACGCAGAGCAAGACCTTCAGCAATAGCTGTTTTACCCACACCTGGCTCACCTACTAACAGAGGGTTGTTTTTACGACGACGAGCAAGACTCTGAATAACTCGTTCTACTTCATAGTCACGACCAATCAGCGGATCAATTTTCCCTTTACGAGCCAGAGCAGTCAGGTCTGTTGTCACAGCAGCCAGAATTTCTTCGGGTTTCATTTCTCCACCCATAGGCATTTCAACAGCACCCATTGCATTGGGAGCATCACTTTTATTATCTTTATTGATGTATTGTGAAATACCTTGACGAGTAATGTTATGTTTTTTTAGTGCAAATGCGGCTTCAGTATCTCTGCCAATCATATAAATAAGCATAGTTGCAAGATTTACTGTAGAATTAGGATGTTGATTAGCATGAGCAATAGAACTTTGGATTGTGTATACATATTCATCACTATGAACAGTGGGTAATTCATTACCTGGAGCACGATATTCAATACCGTTTTGAATATCAGACAGCAGAGAGGCTACTTCTGTTTCAAAGTAATTAAAAATTTCCGAACCTTCTTTTGTTTTGCTAATCCAGTAAAGCAGAACTTCTGGTGTCAACACTGTAAAGGTATTTTCTTCTTCTTTCATATGACTAAACAGTTCTGTAAGACCTTGGGAAAATTTCATAATTCGACCTCTCTTTCATTAATTTATTTTTTAGCTTCAATGCTTTATATTTAAGCTAAATTCTTTTACAGCAAGTTATTTAATAGATACTTTATACCACGACAGGCATTATAAAAGCAATCTTTTTTTTATAGTTAGAAAAAATTAGTTTATTTTTTTTTTTTTTTTTTTTCAGTAATTTTTCTTACTTAAGCTAAATGTAATATGTTTTTATTTTTTCAAGATTGACCTTTAATTTTTTTTTAATAGTATCATACTATACATTTCTATTTATTACAGGTTCGCTATGGATGATCAAAATACACACAGCCTTTCTACAGAAGGTGTAAAAAAGAAAAGAAGGAAAAGAAAAACTTCTGGAGAATCTTCTCACAGGAAAACTTCTCTTAAAAAAAACTTACAAACACCTAAAAAACCACAGTTTAACAAACTAATAATAGGTATGATCTTTGCAGGTATTGTTAGTTCTGGAGTCGGCTACTATTTATTTACTGAAAATAAAATGAATAGTAATAATAATTCATCACATGTAATAGCTGAAAGTGAAAAAAGCGAATCGGGCAATTCAGCAAGTATTCAGTTTGATAATTTGAATCCTGAACAAAAAGAAGAAATTATCGCAAAAAAACTCAACACTAATCCTCTTTTACAAGGATGGAAACCTTCAGAATTTGACGGATTAAAAAATTATATCGCTAAATATGCTATAGACGAAAAATTTGTGCAAAAAGCAAAACTTAAAAATTCTGGTATCTTTTCATTAATGAACAATAAAGATATGTATAGCGATGCTCTTACTGAAAGAGAAATCCTGAATGAAAAAACTGGATATCCTTATATTAATACAACTGGAGTTTTTCTTAATGAACAAGGTTTTGTTAAAGAGGTTCTTTTAGATTCCCCCGCATATGTTTCAGGCATACGAAAAAACTGGCAATTGTTCAATATTGATAATTATAACAAACCTTTTTTTAGCAACGATTATAAAATTAATGATAGCCTGCTTTCAAAATCAAACAGTGTATGGCGAAATCCAGCTAATCAATATTATAATTTTACTCCTATACAAACTTACCCAGCACTCGGTGCAATTGCCACAGGAATTGTTCAAAACCATATTCTTAACATTCAGATTAAAGAAATGACCATTGCTACTCCTGGAAGACTTTATTCTATTATCAAAGATAATCTTCATAAAGAAAAAATAAATGGCATCCTCATAGATCTCAGAAGTGGATCTGATACCATAAACGGTGTTCAGGAGGCTGCATGGATTCTTAATGGAGGTCTTGAAGAAGTTATTGCTATTGCTAAAAATAACAACAATCAAATTTTTAACATTACTTCAAAAAAACCTCCTTTTGAAGTTGATCAAAATATTATCAATTTTATCAAAAAAACTAAGAAAATTGTAGTTATCAATCAGCAAACAAAAGGAATAAATGAAGCGTTAGCTTATAGTTTACAAAAATCAGGAGCATCACTTGCAGGGACAAGTAGCTTTGGTAAAAATACAATTGAAACAACCTTTATCACAGGGAATAAGGGTGTTAAGATAAGCACTTATACATTTAGTTTACCTGATAATACTAAACTACCACTTATACCTTCTTTAAAAATTGATCTTAATATACTTAATCAGCTTTATACTGTTAATCAATATTAAAAAAAGGAAGCCTTGGCTTCCTTTTTTATATACTCTCTTTAACAATATTTTAATGAGTTACTCTGACTCTTGAACCTGATCCGACAACTTTAACACGCTGACCAACAGAAAATGCCTGATCTGCGGCCTGAGTTACAGAAATGTTTGAACCGTTATCCAGTCTCACTGAAATATTCACACCTTTTTCTTTAGTCACACCTTTCTGAATAGCATTACCAGCAACACCACCTAACACAGCGCCACCAACACCACCTGCTACACGACCCCAGCCACCACCAATCTGGCTACCAGCAAGAGCACCCAGAACAGTACCTCCTACGGAACCTACATTCAGATCACTGTCAGTGCCACGAATTTCTACATTCTGAACACTAGTCACAACACCATAGTTTACGGTTTGAGCAGTTAATGCCTCAGATCCAGAATAGGAAGCACCTGAATATTGCGAGGTACAGCCGGCCATGAATGTTGCGGCAACAAGCATTAATGCGACTGATGATTTCTTCATTACATTCTTCATAAAAACCTCCAGAAAATTATTGTTATATAAAACATCGCCTAAGAACCAAATTTAGGTTATACTAACATAACGAATGTAAAAATAAAAGTTTTTTTATCAAAATATTTTATTTCTCCATTTTTTATGCTAATTGTTGATGATAAAAAAGATTTATAAAGGGGTTATATGTCTAGTAATTTAAAAAGCACCTTCGATGAACTGGAATTTCTTGTGCAAAGTAAAAAAATAAAAGAAGTAACAGAAGCTAAACCACCAGCAAAACAAATGACTTCTCAAAACACTATTGAAACTCCAGTAGCCACTAACTCATTAAGACCACAGGTTGGAAAAAATGCTCCTATAAAAAACCCTCCAACAGAGGAACAGGAAGCTGTTATCAATTGTGATGCCGACAAAATAAAAGTAATTGCACTTTCTGGGGCTGGGAAAACTACCACTCTTACAAGATATGCAAAAAAAAGAATGAAAAGTAGGGGTCTTTATGTGGCATTTAATAAAGATATAAAAGAAGAAGCTACAAGAAAATTTCACTCTAATGTCAGATGTGTTACTTCTCATGGGCTTGCTTATGCTAAATTCGGGGCACCACTTCAACATAAACTTAACATGCGATTTACTTATGGTTCAATATATGAAAATCTTAAGTTATTTGTTGCACCCGCTTTACAAAAGACCTATGCTCGCATTTTATTAAAAACAGTCAATAATTTTATCGCCTCAGCAGATAGTTATATTTCAACTAAGCATATTTATTATGATGATTTTAAACTGGTTGTTGAAAGCCCGAAATTTAAGGGGCATATTCCTACTAATACAGAAATTGTGAGAGATTCAGAAGCTTTATGGCAAGCAATGACTGATCCAAATGTAAAGATATTCACTACACATGATTGTTATTTAAAACTAATGCAATTATCTGGTATGAAACTGAACTATGATTATATTATGCTTGATGAAGCTCAGGATTCTAACCCAGCATTGCTCGCCTTTCTTGAACAACAAGATTGCAAACGTATTTATGTTGGAGATCCTCACCAATCAATTTATGGATTTAGAAATTCTGTAGATGCAATGAGTTTAACTGAAGCTGATGTTAATCTTACTTTAACAGGCTCTTTTAGATTTGGTGCTGCTATTGCAGATTTTGCTAATTCTCTTTTGGCTATGAAGAAAGAAACCCTGCAATTAAGAGGATTGGGTAATGAAAGTTTTATCTATAATGGTAGTTCTAACATTAATATTGCTAAAAAAGAAACCCTTGCTTTTATCAGCAGAACTAATGCTGCACTATTCAGGGAAGCCGCTCAAAGAGTTATGGCTAATAAGAAAATTTATTTTTCTGGTGGTATACAAAACAGTGGCATAAATTTACTTGAACAACTCTACTATCTTAAATATCCTCTTAAAGGAGTGAGACCTACAGATCCTGTAATTACAGCATATGACAGGTATGAGGATTTTAAACAAGCCGCAGATGATAACAAAGAAGTTGAATGGATTAGTCGTTGTAAACTACTTGACGATATTGGTGAATCCTTGTTATCTAAAATAAAGGCTATCCAAAATAATACTGTTCCTAATGCTATTGATGCTGACCAAATTTTCACAACAGCACATAAATCAAAAGGACTTGAATTTGATCATGTTGTTCTTGCGGATGATTTCTATGTTCCAAATATTACCATCAATGAAAAAGGTTTTGTCCCGCCTGAAAAATATGAGGATGTTAATCTTTTTTATGTTGCTACGACAAGAGCTAAAAAATCATTAAATATAGGAGATTCCCATTTTATCAACTGGAAGAACCTTTCTCCTCTGGTTTCAGATCATTTTACAGTATCCCCAGAAGAAATAAAAAGAATATCAAAGCTCTATTCTCCTGATGTTCTCAGTTTTCTTGAACAAGTGAAAATAAAGAATAAATTAAATGCAATGAAAAAGGATAATATCTATGTGGGGCAGGAGGCTCATGAAAATAACATTGATGATGACCCTTTTTCTCAACCTGAAATTCCCAAAAAGAAACGACGTATTTAGATTAAAAAGACCTTTAAAAAGGTCTTTTTAATTAAGCAACTAACTTCTTAACCTGCCTTGTATAATAATTATGTCTGTCTTCTTCTATTTGAAAAGTTTCCAGTTTTTTCACATTATTTTTATGCACTTCAATATCATAGTTTTTAAGTAAATTCATTATATCCTTCCATAAATATGAGTAGCGCTGGTCTTCATATTTAAAACTACCTTTTTTTAATGCCGTAATAATCCTGACAAAAGTAATATTATCAATGAAGAAAATTATTTTTTTATCTTCTGGTTTCTTTATAACAGCAAGTGTATTTTTAAACATTTCTTTCAATAAATATAAAGAATGGAAACCTTTATCCTCACGGCTGTTTATAAGAGTTCCTTTTCTTTTAATAATACCATGCTGAGATTTTTCATAATTTAATAAAATATTCAAAGTATATTCTGCTGGATTATCAGAAATATTTAAAAACTGATGATAGTAAACAAATACTTTTTCTTTTAAAGATAAAATATATCTTGTTCTTGCGAGATTAGCCAGATTATCAACTTTTATATTGTCAGGATGACCATTATGACTTTTCACCCAATGATAATGTATATTTAATTTTTTTGATTTTTTGTAAATCTTTTTCCATAAAATACTGTCTTTAGAGGTTGTAAAGGCATTACTTTGTAAATTAACAGGCGAATTCATGTTATCAAAAACATCGAAGTAATCACAGTACACATTTATTTCACAATTGGTCAGATTATTTTCATATAAATATTCAAGAGCATAAATGATCGCTTTTAGCTCCATTTGAGTGCTGGTGGTTTTCTGATGACCCTCACAATATTCAAAGCTACTTTTTAGTACCTCATTCTTAAGAGTTTTTATCATAATTCCAAAACCTCCAAACCTCCTGTCATCGCAAGATCCGTCTGTAAAAATCTCAACTTTCATTTTTTTACCTTTACTAAAAAATAATACTAAATATAACAAGAAAAAATCAAATTGTACATTGTTTTTTTATGTGTTTTTTGGAAATATTAGTAAACTTTATTGGCACTAAGAAAACATGCTTTAGCCTATATTCTATGCTACTTGTTCGTTTTTTAGACGAAAATAACCGGATAATTCTGATTGTCATTTACCAAAAAATGCTAATAATCGAGAGTGAAGCAAAACAATATTTTGTTATTTTCGTTAAAATAAAATATTTGTACAAGAAAATTGCTTTTGTATAAGTTTTATGTTACATTTTGCCCATTAACTAAAAAAAATAACAGAAGGAAATAGTTATGAAACGTGTGCTAATAGCAACAGCTATATCGCTTGCCTTATTTATGTCTGGCTGTTCAAATTCTTCTTCGCAGAAAATTTATACACCAGATGATAAAGCTATGCAATATAGTGAAGTGTTTATACCCGTTCAAGCGGCTGGAGTTCAGGAATATCACCGTGTAATGAATTTTGGAGATTTCCAGATAATTCAGACTTTTAAAAATGGTAACAAAATATACGATGAAAAAAATAATTATATAAAAAAAGCAGATGAAGTAAGTGCTTTGGTGTATTCTTATTCTTCTCAGGGTTATACCGGAGCAGTCCTTTATTCTTTTAATTTGCCAAAAGCGAAGCAAACAATAAGGGATTCTTCTCAATATTTTGATTACGTTGATCACCAGGTTAGTAAAGATGAACAAATTGTTGAAAAAGTAGTAGGACTTGGCATAGTTAAACAGATAACGGGAGATGTGATTAATGACAAAAATCTTGTTAAATCACAAGCCCTTTTTCAGGATAACTCAGCTAGGGTCAGAAGTGAAATTCAGAAACGCTTGAATCAGCAATACCCAGGAGTGTTTACGATACAGGATTTTAAATTATTTCATTAATAGTTTAAAAAATATCGCATAAGGAGTCAAAGACTCCTTATTTTATTTGCTTTTATTTGTATCTTTTGCTAGACTCCGTTTATTCTATATAAAAATTAAGGAGTATTATATGGCAAGTTTACTTGATAGTATCAAATACATGAAAGACCTGAAGGTTCAGTATAATTTCATGGTTGAACAATCTAAAGTTCAGTCAGATGTTAATTATAAGCCTTGGAAATCTTTAAAACATCCTTTTTATGTTGTTAAATCTGCCTTATCTTTTGGTTATTTTGACACAGTAAAAATTCAGGACAAGATTCATAAGTCTTCAGTATTATTTTCATCCTTTATGTTCACTCTTCTTTTAACTGCATTAACACTGGTTTTTGATTGGGAAACACTCTCAGGTTTTCTTCTGTTTGTTTCACTTGTTCTGGCGGGTGTATTTAGTCATTATTCTTACACAATAGCCCAGGATTCCATTGAAGAAGGTCTGAATGGATATCCAGACAAAATCCACGATTTTCTTGATTATATTGAAACTGAGGCTTATAAAAAATAATTATTTAGCAATCCATTTATTCCAATAAAAAAAAAGAAGCTACGGCTTCTTTTTTATATCTTTTAAACAACACTTATGCTATTATTTTTTATATAATTCTTTGAGAGAGAAAAATCATGTTTCTTTTCAAAACTTTTTATCTTTTTATTAAAATGGGTATTTTTCCAAATATTTTTAATGTTTTTGGATATGCCAAAAGAAATAAGCTGGAAAAGCTTTATGGTGAAAATGGGAAAAACTTTCTTCTTTATCTTTTTATGAATTTCCATATTAAGCAAAGTCTTTGGATGATCAACAACTCTCATTTATTTATCAAATCAGAAGGATTAAAATCTAATATTAAAGATACCAAATTTTTTTCTTTTGTATTCTTCTTGATGTATTTTGCAACGATTGGTTCTTTTTCGTTTATTCCTTTTCCTCCAACTTTATTTATAGCATTCATAGTTGGAGCTTCTGTCTTTTTTAGCTTCTTTATTTATAGCATGTGGGTGAGATTTACTGTTTTACCTTTAAATGAACTTTACAATGACTTACAACATACTCATAGCCGTGCTCACAAGTATCTTCTGGAAACATCTATTCTCCTGAGAGAAGAAAACGAAAATGAAAAAATATCAAGATTTTATTGTTTAACCCGTATGTTTAGACCTTACTCAGGAAGCTATTTTGAAAAGTTTAAAAAAAGCAAACATCCCTATATGTTTATTCTTAAAACATTCTCTTTTTATCATTTAAATATTCACAGAAAAAATTTCTCAAATATTTTTCCTGATTATGCAAAAGAACAAAATATGAGAAAAAAGAGAATGAAAGATAAGTTGTTCTTTGTTTGTGCTCCTGCGTTCATCTGTTCACTTTTGATTATTCAGGCTAATTTTAAAAACTTAATCTTTCTTGGATTTTTAGGTTTATGTGGGCTTTTGCTTTTAAGTCTTGTGTTTATTATCGTCCGAGAATATTTTATTGATAGTAAAGACGAACACATGCAGAATATTATGTCAAAAGATAGTATCAAATTTGTTGAATACTTTTCATCTCATGAAAAAACAATATTTCTTAAACAAGTGGAAAAGCATTTTTCCGCTGGCGAAGAAGCTGTTATTAAAAGAAAGCGTTTGTAACATGCTTAATTGATGCTCCTCATTCTGAAGGGGGGTTTAACAGCATAAAGAATCTTTAATCAAACCTGATCACTATAAAAATTAGTGTTTATTTTATAAAAAATTTGCAATAATTTTTATTAAGTATTATATATATTTAAATAAAATCTCGCGGGTTTTATTTAAAAAGTGCAAACGAGTTCAATAAACTGATTTTAACAGATCAGGTTTAAATTAATTTAAGACTTTTTTAGTTTAAATTAAACATTTATGGAATAGTTAATGCAGACATAGGAAGAAGATAGAGACTTGAGTTCACTTCTTTCCTCGAACGTTTTAAACACCATGATCAGGTTAGTAAAAACGGAGGCTGGATGAAAAAGAGGAAAGTTTCCTCTTTTTTATTATCTTTTAAAGGTCAATTAAATTCTTTTTCGATTTTTTTCTTCATAGTCTTTATTAATCACACCATTTATAGCAAATTTCTCCTTTTCACTTTTATATCTTTTGACAAGAAAATCCGCAACTTCTTCAAGCAAGCCCTCATTTTCTATAGTTATTGTCCCGTTATGCATAAAATCCTGTAAATAAGCTTTTAATGAATTTTTATTGTTAAACAAATTTTCATTAATACCGTAATTATTTATTAATCCCCCAAGTAAGCAGGCATCTTCTATAAATAATTGTTTTAATTTTCCATAAATAATATCATCATTATCATCAGTATTTATAAAAAAAGGAATTGATAACTTATCAATATTTATTGAAGTTATTTCTATATTTCTGGACCAATTGTTTCCTTTATTTTTAAACCTAAACTCTTTTAATTTGTTATTCGCCAGTAAAATAATACATTCACTTAATCTATCTTTGATTCGGAACAGTTCGTTTTTAAATTTATTGCTTTTTAAAAAATCACGAACACTTCCCCAGTCTTGAGGCTCTTTTAAATTATTTACATAAGCTCTATATTCTTTAACACAACCATCTACACTTATTTTTTGCAGAGCTGGTAAAGTTAACTTTTTACATGAATGGTGCTGTTTCCTTTTTCTATTCTTTAATATGGTTTTCGACTGGGCATCTATATTAGCCAGAAAATCTCTTATTTGTTCTTTAGAGAGGTTTGTTTCCATAAGAATTTTTAAATACATATCATATCTATTATCAAAATTTATGTGGGAGACTATATTGAATTTGTATAAAAAATTCTCTTTAGATAAATTTTCTCTAAGTAAATCTTTACCTGTAATAATTTCTTTTTTATCTGTCCCAGACTCAAACGAACAAGTAATATAGGCTGGATGAAGAAATTTAAAATTAATAGCGGCATTTATAATTTCTTCAACTTGTTCATTTCTAAAATTTACATTTATTTTAGTTATTTTCTTTTTTGAAGAAATAAAGGTATCTTCCAGAAGTAAAATAAACTCAACTAAGTTTTGTGTTTTTATAAAGTCTTCAATTTGCATGTTTGTGACCCAAGTTAGAAAAATAATTATATTATGCCACAAAATAAAGAGCAAAGACAATCAGTATCTTTACTCTCTTTTATTAAAAAAACAAATTTTCAATTATTCTTCCAGTTGAATAGAACCATTTACTGTTGCTGATATTGTTGCTTTTCCTGATGAAAAAGCCTCGCTTCCATTTTCTACTCTGTCGGCTTTCATACTTGCCATAGCAAGTCTCATTACAGGCATAGGACGTATTCCATCATCATTATAACGAATATTTATGTTTTTTATTGCATATTTTTTCATTCCAAAATTTCTCGCAACTAAATCTGCCTGATTTTTAAATTTTTCTATAGCTGATTCTATGATAGTATCTCTGTTATCATCATATAGCTGGGGAGATACACTAAATGATACATTTTTAATGTTGAAATCTGAGATTTGGGTAGAAAGATCTAAAATTTTATTTACAGATTTACCTGTAATCATAATGGAGCTACGACCTTCCCATCCTTTAAGATTTTTCTGGTCATTGTCATATACAGGATAGATATTAAAACTACTTGTTTGTGGAGTAATATCATCTTTATCAGTGATATTCTTTTTCAAAAAAGCAATTCCTTCTTTTGTCTGTTTTGTTAAATTTTCTTTCAACTTTTCATTGTTTAAATCTTGTTGGTTATTTTCAAGATATACTGTCACAAAATCTTGATCAACATCTTTGGTAGCAGTAGCCTCAAGCGTGATAATATTTTTTTCTTCTGGCTGGGGAGAAATAACAATATTTTCGGCATTTGCACTTAAGCTCAATGCAGAAGAGAGGCATCCTGTTAATATTAATATCTTAGTTTTATTTTTCATTTTTTTCTCCATTATTTGTTGTTTATATTTTCAGAATTTAACAAATTATGGTTATTTTTCAAGCTATCGGCAGAATCTTTACTATTTTTCCATAATTGAAATACATCTTGAGAAAATCTTATCTTTTTGATATAGTAAAACTCAACTTTCTTTAAAGGCATTGAATATGACTTTACAACAAATCAAATCATTTTTCTCCGTTAGAGAACAAATAAAAGTGATACATGATGCTCTTAAAACTAAAGATAAAAATTACTTTTCCCTCTTAATGATGGATAACAAAATTGTTAATCCCTATATAATGATTAAAGCTTACCGAACATTTAAAAAAGACATCCCTCAGGGTGTATCTTATTGGTGGAGTAGAAAAAATTACTGGGCGGATTGTGTTCTTACCGGAGCTATAGGTTTATCCTCATTACTTTCTATTTATTCAAACCCCTTAGTTACAGCAATAATATTTACCCCATGTTTTTTCTATCTTATTTTTTTAATGAGTAAAAAATTAAAAGATTATGTTGATTTTTGTCATCTGCTTTTTCGTGAAGAAGAAAATGTTAAAAGTTTTGAACACTGGATACATGAAGAATATTCTAAAATTGAAAGAAAAACGATCCTTAAAGAACAAACTGCGGATAATACTAAAGATTATTCTGGTAGAAAAAGGCTATGAATAAAAAAACACTTATCCATAAAATAAAAAATTATATAAATCTTTATAAATATAAAGTTAATCAGGAATTATTCAAGTCGATATATCCAGAGATTGAAAATGGAAGTTATGATTCTGCTTCCTATCTCTGTGAATTCTTCCTGCGAAAATTAAACAATCGGAAGATGTTATTTGATTTTTTTAGTTGCACTCGATCATTAGATGAAAAAACACATCGTTTTATTAAATCAGGAATCATAACTATTAGTATTGGGCTGTTAGTCCTTTATAGTGTCTTTATTTATGCTTATCTGCAAAATATAAAACTCAGTACGACTTTTATTATTTTAAGCATAGGATTTTTTCTTATATTTGTTTGTTTAAAAATAGAACGATTCTTGATTTGCAACTTTTTGTTAGGTGTTTTACTGGATAATTCTATTGAAGTAAGACAAGATATCTATAAAAATTTTTTATTTTCGATGGTCTCAAATGATGCTACAAAAGAAAAAAATCATATTAAGAGAGAAATAAGACTGGAAACTCATTTAACAATAGATAAAACAAGAAAAAGATTATAAAAACAAAAACAGAGTAGATCCCTCTACTCTGTAAACTTCGTTTATATACCACTTATACATCCATGTTAGGGGTTCATCCTTGAACAATTTTCCATTTATCGGAGCGATATATTAAATCCTTTTTACTTCCTGTAATTTCCTTAATCCATAAAAAAACTCTTCCTGAGGTTCCTTATTTTTAATTCCATTTATACTAAGAAACTTCTTGTTTCTTGTTCATGAATACACTGTATTTCATTTTTAAGATTTGTCTATACCTTTTGCGCAAAAAAAACGCATAGGCGACAAACGGCTTACCCTGTGAATAAAATATGTAGATCTTGCTAAATTTAAAAATAATGTTAGAAAAATGATACAAAAATTTGCCATTCTAAAAAATAAGCATATACTTATTGTATAAAGTACAATAAGAGGCGGGTTAAATAATGAATGCTATAAAAGACTACCAATTTTATACAACAGAAATGTGCAAAGCTCTTCAGGAAAAGCTTTTCTTTATGGACAAAATCAATGTTAATTACCTAATGGATTATGGCTGTGCTGATGGTTCTCTTATCCAGAGTATGCATCAGTATTACCCTGGTGTTAATTACATCGGTTATGACATTGATGAAGAAATGATTGAAAAAGCAAAAGATAAAAAAATACCTAATTCTTTATTTACTACTAATTTGAAATTAGCCAACACAATGACCCAAAGTGTGCTCACAAATTCTGGAATCCTTTGCAGTTCTGTTATACACGAAGTTTATTCTTATGGTAATCAAGAAAGCATTAAAGCCTTCTGGGATAATCTCTACGGTGGAATTTATGATTATGTTATCATCCGAGATATGGCTCTTTCTGAAAAAGAAATGGCAGATAATAACATCACAAATCCTTCTGATTTAATAGCTTTAAAAAATCGGGCGAACCCCTCTCAAATAAGCGATTTTGAAAATATTTGGGGAAGCTTAAATATTAAGAAAAATTTTATCCATTTTCTTCTTAAATACCGTTATATTGCTAATTGGGATCGTGAAGTTGCTGAAAATTATCTTCCTGTTACTATTGAAGATCATTTGAAAGCAATCCCTGATAATTATGAAATTGTTTTTTTTGAACATGAACCACTTCCTTTTATTCAACAAACTGTAAAAAATGATTTTGGTATCTTTCTCGAAAATAAAACTCATATTAAATTAATTATCAAAAAGAAATAAATACAACATACAGTTCCTTGAGTGTGAAAACATGGTTATAATGGTATATAACCATTTATAAACACAAAGAGAACTTTATGATTTTAGAAACTGTGAATGATTTCCTCAGAATTAATTTTGGTGAACTTGATTGTCTTGTTCCCGAAGAAAGAATAGAAGTAGCTTGCCTTATATTAAAATATAAATCTGCTATTTTTAATACTCTTGATATTGGAAGAGAAAAAGTTTATAAAGATTGCTTATCCAAATCACTGGAAATTTTATTTAATGAACTCGATATTAACAAAATAGTTGAAAATCTCGAAAAAAATTATGATGAACATTATAATGTTTTAAAAGATTTATTTTCATTTAATAATCCTACTATAAATACAATGTTGATTGATTATTATGCAGAAAACCCATCTAAAGTAAATTCTGAAAAAATTTACAACATTCTTTTTCAGGCCGATAGTTTTCTTCAATATGACTATGTTAAATACGATGTTGCTTCCTTTATTGATAAATTACAATGTATGCCTTTTTTTAAAAAGGAAAAATTTCTTGAAGACAGAAAAGAAGAACACTTCAATTATTATATAGATAAAGAAACTTCAGAAAATTTAGATAATTTAACAAAAAACTATTTTTTATTATTCAATTTTAAAAATAAGGATGATGTTTTTGATGTAACTCGGGCTTGCCTGTTATCTAACCTTAAAAATACTTTTCTAAATCTGCACCCTTCAATAGAAAATTTTTTCACCAATAATAAAGCAGAATATAAAAAATTCTTACCTGCTCTCTATACAGGATATGTTGATGAAATAGAACATACGGATTTTGTTAAGAGTAACAAGATTGTAGATAATATGCTTACTTTTACCCAGATTTTCCAAAATAGTCCTTCTTTTACTCAACTTGATAATGAAACTAAAAATGTGATTAGAAAAGAAATACTTTTTGATACAGATGCACTTAAAAAAACAAAAAGGGGTGACGAAGTTTTCCATGTTTTCAATTCTGGGATAGAAAAAAGTATTCTTCAGGGAATGATTTCTGAAGTTCAGGATAATAATACTATTAAAAGGAGAATTTAAACATGAGGGAAATTCTTGATGTTCGAAAAAAAATAAATAAATATAATGAAGATTTAAAAAAGACTATAGATGATAAACTTGTCGTAGATGCCCTTTCATCTTATAAATATATTGTAGGAATGAATTTTACTAACACATATACTGAAGATTTAACAAAAATTATTTCTTATATAAAAGAATCTTTTAGTAATAAAGGCTCTGATTATTATCTTAATGACAAAATGATAGAGGATTATCCTGTAAAAGATCTTTTTGATAATTACTTACTTCAATACTTTACTGACACAAATTTAAAATCGGATTTTTTTAATTTTTCTCTACTCTTAGTCACAGATATAATTCAACACAAATATTCGAAATTTTATCAAAATAAAGAACAGGAAAGCGAGTATGTTAATAATTTATTAGACAAAACCACTCCCTATCATAATTTTAAAATTACAGATATTATAAATATTCTTGAAAAAAGTAGCGATCCTGACTTTTTCATTTCCTCTTATATGAAAAATATTATATCTGCAAGAGACAAAAAATTAGTTAAAGACATCACTAATGATAATAATATCGAGTATATTATGGAATTTATGGAAAACCACTTCCCTAAAGAGCATAAGTTCATAGAAAATAAAAATAAATTCTTATTTAATACTATCACTCAACATTACAAAAATATAATTCCAGATAATGTTGCATTTGATGCTTTTCAACATTATTTTTCCACAATCTCGACAGAGGAAAAAAATAGATTCAATGAATATTTTAAAGATGAGTTTTCAGATATCTTTTTTTATAGCAAACACATGTTACAATCGAACAAGCAGGATGATTTTTCAAATTACGAAACAGCATTCATCCATTTTTTGCAAGTAAGCAATCATAACGAGTTGGACAAAATAAATATTCTAAAATCTGTATTTGATTCTTTCTCATCAGATGATATGGAAATATTAAGTTCACGAAAACTTTATACTCATTATATGCAGATTCACATAGATTTAGAAAAAGCAGCAATAAATAAACATATCATTGATACTGAACACCCATCATCTTTTAATAATAAAAAACGATTATAATAAAAATTATTTTCGAAAAATAAAAGGAGGTTAGCCTCCTTTTTCAATTGACATATATTATTAATTCTTAGGATTAAACACCGCCAATTATTACAAGCAAGTTTGAATATTATTAGGGTCTAATTCTATTTTTATATTACCAGCCGATCTTTTAACATCTGCCAACTGATTTTTCAATTGTTGAGACTGCTCTGGAGTGGCGTCTTTAGGAATGCATTTTGGATAGGACACAGGCTTTCCATTTATAACAATAACTCCACTCGTTGTATCTCTTGCTGTTACATAGGAAACATTATTATTAGGAATTACAACCATTGTGCCATTATCACCGGGCACATAGGTTACTCCTTTACCATTTTGAACAATTGTATTTCCATTATTATTGTTATTAACCACCACAGGTTTCCCATTAACTATAAGAACTTGTCCATTTGTAGGTTGAACATCATTTGATATTTCAACATTCACCTCTGCAAAAGCCATTGAAGATAAACCTATTAAAAAGGCTCCTAGTAAAATTTTATTTTTCATAATAAATCCCTCCGTGTTTATATTGCTTACAAAATATAGATATACAGCTTTAGTAATAAAAAACCAGCATCATGTGTAAAATTCACATTTTTTCATTTTTTAAGAATAGTCTAAAAAATAAGTATATTTTTTTATTTGACTATGCTAGAATCAGGGCATTTCAAAATATATACAGGATGCAAAGATGCAATTTACTACTTTTGGATTTACCTGTTTTTTCCTTGCTTTTTTAGTGTTGTGGCACTCTCTTAAAGATAATATAACAGCCAGAAAAATTGTTTTAATTGGTGGTAGTTCTTTTTTCTACGGTGTCAATAGTCTACTTTGGCTTGTTGATCTTTTTGGTATTGCTATTTTTACATGGGTTATCAACTCCTGTATTGAAAATAGCAATAAACAAAGCATTAAAAAAGCTTGGGGTATTTTTGGAGTTTCTGCATTACTCATTCATCTTGTATTCTGGAAATATGTTCCGTGGGGTGTATTATCATGGAATGAGATTGATTCTCTTCCCCAAGGATGGACAATTACTCCACCAGAATGGCTATTGCCTGTGGGTCTCTCATTTTTCACATTCCATGCTTTATCATTGATTGTTCCTGTATGGGTTAATAACTATCAGAAATTTTCATTGTCAAGCACTATTGCTCATATTTCTTTTTTCCCATCGTTGCTGGCAGGTCCTGTATTAAGATACAATGATATTGAACCTCGCTGGAAACAATCCTGGAGTTTAAAAGATATCGATTGGGTATCCGGTATTGGTCGTATTATGTTAGGCATGACTTTCAAATGGGTATTTTCTGCAAAAGTAGCAGAGTGGTCTGATAATACATTCTCTGGAATGAATGATAATGTATGGGATACTTTAGGAGGTATCCATGCTTATACTTTACAAATCTTCTTTGATTTTGCTGGATACTCTCACATGGCTATAGGTTTAGCTATTCTTCTCGGATGGAAATTGCCAGAAAACTTTACACAACCTTATTTAAGCACAAGTATACAGGAATTCTGGAGAAGCTGGCATCGCTCTCTTTCTTTTTTCTTCAAGGACAATGTTTATATTTTGTTGCTTGGAGGAAATCGTAAAGGGAAAAGTCAAACTTTATTGAATGGGTTTTTAACTATGCTTTTAAGTGGCATATGGCATGGGGCTAATTTGACTTTTGTTATTTGGGGAGCATGGCATGGGGTTCTTTTAGTTATTCAAAGCCTTTACAAAATGCTTTTCAAATTTACACTTCCTAAATTTGTAGCCTGGCTTATTACTTTTGAAATGGTAACAATAGGCTGGGTGTGGTTTAGAGCAACTGACTATGATAATGCTATTCAGGTTTTTACAGCATTATTCAATCTGAAAGATTATTCTCTTGATTCTCTTACTATGCAACTCAGTTCATTTGTATGGATAGCAATTATGTCTGCATTTATTTTTTATGAAAAAGAAATGTTAACACTTTTGGAAGGTGTAAAACAAAAACTTAATGAAGATAAAAGCTTCCGTATTACTTTTGGAGGAGCTTGTCTTTTAAGTGTCTGGAGTGGACTTATTATTTTCTTTGGTCCTGTTGGAGTTCCTGCTTTTATTTATAATGCTTTTTAATGAGGAATCATATATGTTAAGAATTTTTTTATGGATGTTGTGCCCTTTACTTACAGTTTGTGTAATGTCTGCACCTGAATGGCCATCACGGGTGGCTATGATGGAAGATTCTATTATCAAAAATCCACTTTATCAGACATCATTAAAGTGGGATAACGAAGTTAATGCAACTAAAGATATTGCATTACAATTTATAAAGCAGGATAGTCAGACATCTTCTATTTCTCATAAGATAGAATCTCAGCAGACAGAAGAAGCTAATAATACTATTATTACTAATGATAATTCTCCTGTATCAGTTCAGCCTGTAGTATTTGAAAAATCAGATACCAATACCAATACCAATACCAATACCAATACCAATACCAATACCAATACCAATATTGTAATTAAAGATATTCCTGAAAATAAACCAGTAAAAGAAATTAAAAAAACACCAATGAATAAACCTGTTTTTATTTTAACTGTAGGTGATTCTCTTATGAGTGAGGTTTCTCAGGGTTTAAGGGATGGTTTATCAAAAGATATTAAAATTAAAGATGTGCACAAATCCAGCACAGGCTTAACCAATGATGAATATTACAACTGGCCTCAGGTTGCTTTCGATCAGGTTTCTAAATATCAGCCTGATACTGTTATTATTCACATGGGTGGTAATGATGGACAAGACATGAAAATAGGAAAACAGTTCGTTCATATTACCGACCCTCTTTGGAAAAAAACTTATGAAGAACGGGCACAAAAAATGGTTGATAATATTAAAAAAGCCAAACCAGATGTTCACATTATATGGTTAGGATTACCTGCTATGAGAGATACGAAATTTGCAAATAAAATGGATATTATTCGCAGTGCTCAATTCACCATCTCTGAAAATAATAATATCCCCTATATTGATGGAAAAGAAGCTCTCGGCTCCACATATCAGAAGCAAGGAAGTTTTGAAGGAAAAGTAAAAGTATGGCGAAGAACGGATGGCATTCATTACAGTCGTGATGGAGGTATTGTCATGGCTCATCAAATTATCAATAATATGAAATGGTGATATTGTTGCACATAAATATTATTAATCCGGCTTTCAAATTAAAAAGAGACCATAAGGTCTCTTTTCTTTTTTACAATCTTCTTTTAAGACTGTCTATATCATTAGAAACACTTATTGCTTTATTCATTTCTTCTTTTTCTTCTGCTGCTATTTTTTCTTTTATAAAATATGCAACTGGAGCTAATAATTCATAATTTTTTTCTTTTAAAAATAGTGGTGAAATTACAGCTCTCTTTTTTGTATAAATATCATTCAGATAGTCTATATTTATATTACCTGTGCCATAACCGTTATTTTTTTGCCATAACTTAAATCCAAAATTCAGACAAAGAAACTCAAAGACTGAAAAATCGCAATATTCTTTGTTATGATAATTAATATCAATCTCAGGAATATTACTGAGTAGACACTCGAAATTATCAATGAATAAATTTTCTTTAATCGCCACAAACAGTAAAACACTATAGTCTTTATCAAAATTATTTATTCTTTCAACACATGTATTTAATATTGATTCACTATTGTTTTTTTCTATTATTTTAGTTAACAAGCTTATTTTTTCAATTTTTGAAGTTTTTTTGAATAAAGAGTCTTCTGCTATAATAATGACATCCTTATTCATTAATCCTTTTTCTACTAATTTTTCTCCAAAACAAAAATTTTCGCATTTTAATTCAAAGCCTTTATTTTTTATTTTTTCTAAAATTCCAGGAATTGCCTTTATTCTTTTGTTTACTTCTGTTATTGAATACATATCACCAAAATCAATATCATCAAAAGACGTATCTATATAGTCAAGTATCACCTCAATAAGTGTGCCTTTTTTAATTACCCCTTCTCTGTCTGGATAAAATAGAATATTGCTTTCAGCAGTCATTATATGATTTTTTACCCCTTCAATATCCGCATTTTCTATCTTTTTTATAAATTCTAAAGTGCTTTTTATTACATTCATCACAATTCCTTATTTTTTCCATATTTTTTATTTTAACATACAAAAAACATTTGAACAGCATTATAACTCATGGTATATTTATCATTCAATATCCTGTGGAGAACGAATTATGACTAAGAATAAAAAAATTATAGCTGGTGTTGCGGGTGTGGCTTTTGCACTGTTTTATATTGGTTTCTTTAAAATTGTAGTGTTAGGTGGACTGGCAACAGCAGGGTATCTTGGCTATAAAAAAGTAACTAATAAATTGACTCTAAAATAATTGTTTATTAAACTCCTTATATCAAATTTAAAAAGGCATAGGGAGTTTTTATGGAAATAATTTTCCTTAATTTCATAAGATTAGGTAAAAACCCCTTATCTAAAGAAAATGACCCAAATTATTATATCTATCGGGAATTTATTCTTGAGATTTTACAAGCTGCTTTTTTTCAATTGCAACACTACCAACTCAAAATTATGGATGCTCCTTTATCTGAAGAGAATAAAAAATCCATGCAACTTATAATGACTCTCAATTCTGAGCTTTCTCAAATTATCCACAATTACAATAAAGCCTGCACACTTGAACAACAATTAAAATATGAAAAAATCATAGACTCAATCCGTGCACGAATTCCTCATATTTAGAAAACAAACTCCTTCAACTGATTGACACATTTGACAAAAAAACAAAAATAGTTTAAATAATGATCAAAATAGTCATTGGTACTTCTGGAGGCATTTATGAGCAATAAAAATAATCTTTACATTTTATCAAAAGTTACAGAAGGTGATTCTTTTACTAATGATGATTTTGCAAAAGTGTCTGCAACATTGTCACGTTTCGATTTTTCAAAAATAAGCGATAACGAAATTAAAAGAATTCAGCTACACCTTAATAAACCCATTGAAAATCCAGACAGTAGCTTACTTAACAGGTTTTCGTCCAAACTGTTAGATAAAATAAACAATGAAAAACCAGATATGCTTGATGCATTTACTAAATCTGGAGTAAGAGAAAATACATTGTTATCAAAAACAGCAGAGCTTATTAATGTTCTACATGATAGAGAATTACTGCAAAGTAATATCAAAGATACAGAACCAAAAGTAAAAAGAGGAATTTCCTTATAAAACACGAAATTTTGGCTTTTAATTGTTTAAAGAGGCTCTTTGAGCTTCTTTTTATTTTCATTTCTTTTATAATAAAATGAAACTTTTATAAAGGAAATAAAAAATGATGTTCATTAATATTGCTCTTTCTGAATTTATGCAAATAGCTAAAGATCCTAAAAAACAAACTGATGATAATTTACAACATATATTAAAAAATCATAACATTGGAAAATCAGATTTAAGCGACTATCTTTTAGCTATTTTAAAGGATGATACTTCTTCTTATTTTACTCAAACAAGTCTTTATGAGGCTTCGGATTATTTTATAATTAATAAATATATTTTAAATTTTCTTGATCAAAATAATGATAACCTTAAAAAATTATATTCTTTCATTCCTTCTAAAGGTTACAATCAAAATCATACCGAGTATTTCAGAGATTTATTCAAATTAAATATAGAACCAGAAACTTTTAAAGAATTAGCTGAAAAATGCAATATGTTATCAATACATGATAATTTTTTCTATGTGCTTGGTGCTATGTTCTATAACAATAATAAAGTAAATGCACCTAAGTTTCTTTCTGAAAATTTATTATCATATGTAGATATGTATAAAGAGAGCAACCCAGATGAAATATTAAAAATATCTCACATGTTTTTATTGGATAATAGACTTATTTCCTTCAGGAACGATATCATTAAAATTCTCAATGAGAGTGGTGACTATCATACTTTGATTAAAGAAGAATTAATTAATTTTTATAAAACAGGAAAAATAAAAAATGAAAACCATATCTACCTCCCAAGTGAAAATATGGATTTCATGATAAAAACTGTATTTAATAAAATGACCAATGAAGAAATACACAGTTTTTTTGATGAGATAAAAAAAGAAAAAAACAATTATCTCAATAAAACCCCTTATAAAAAACTTATCACCTACTTTATAGAGCGAGATCTTTTTGACATATTCGATGAAGGAAAAAATAAAGTTTTATTAACTCAGGCGGGATACCTTCCTTTCAATAAAATGGAATCAATTCTTGATACTGTTAAAGATGATCAATTAAAAATAAGCTTGCTATCTTCTTTTATTGATAAATGCAGTCACCAGCAAACCGTTCCTTTTTTAAATTATATTGATTCTCATAATTTTGATATCGATACTGACAGTCATACACGAAAAATAATAAAAGGATTCAGTGATTACTTTTGCAAAAAAGATGCTAATAAAATCCAGAAAATATTTTTAAATATTAACAAATATGCTGATTTTCAGGAAAATAAGAAAATTTATATTGACGAAATTTTTAATGTTATAAAAATAAACCTTAAAAACAGTGATCTACCCGAGATAAAAAAACACTTAGAAGATATTTTCAAAAAAACACAACAAACAGGTATTGATATTGACTTTTCTTTATTAAATAAAGAAAGACTTGATAGTTCTCAAGGAACACTATTGCATATAGGTATAGAACACTATATCTTACTTCAGGAAGTGCAAAAAAATGGATTTGAACAAGGATTTATTAAAAAAAGAATATAATTATAAGAAGGCTTATAGCCTTCTTTTTTTCTTCTCTGAGTCTATGCTACTTTCATTTAAAGATGCATTTATTGCATTTTTTTCATTTAATAAAATATTTTTTACAATATCACTGGTGACGAGATAGTTATAGATTTTTGTTTCTTTTCTTTCAGAGAAATACACTAATCCTTTTTTAAAAAAATCATCTCTTTTTAAATTATCTTCTTTTGAAATTGAACTTAGTTCAAATAACTTTTCCAGTATAGCTAATGATTCTTTTTTACGACCATTATTATCTTTATATAAGGATTCATTATTTATTAACTGTTGTTCTTCAAAAGAACATCTATAGAGAAGTTTAAAGTAAAAAATAATACTACTCACTATAATTTTTTCTTTATTAATTTGGGGAGATGCCCATAGTAAGTTGAAAATTTTTTCTCTTAATAAAATATTACTTTTTTTCATTTCCAAATTTTTATCTTTTGTATATCTGAATTCATTTGGGGGATCTAAGAATCTTAATATTAAAGGATAGTAATCTGAATCAGCAGAAATGTTTACATCAACATTTGCTCCTTTATCCATTAAAAAACTTACCATTTTTAATAAGTCTTCTTCTTTATTCATATTAATATTTTCTTTTTTGTATTTATAAGAGTCTATTAAAAGAAGATGAAGCAAGTAGTCGTAAACCGAATTAAATTTTAATTTAAGTTTATCGGGGATTTCACCTGTTTGATTATTATTTATCAAATATGAAAACAAGTTTTCGTCACGCTCTACGGTTGCATAAAACATTAGATTTACAGGATAAGTAATATTATATCCATTCACCACAAACGATTTACTCAAATCCAGTTCTGGACGAATTTCCTTAAACTTCATAATTATGGGTTGAGCGGGTATTTTTTTAAGACCTTCAAAGCTATTCCTTATTAAATTAAAAGCAATATTTGTTTTAATTATATCAATGCCATATTTTTCTATATTTTCCAGTAATCCTGAATTATATAAAGACTGAACCATTCTTACTGTAGTGCATCTTACATGAATATTGTTGGGATCTAAAAAACCGCCTTTTTTAAGGCAAAAATCAATTAATGGTTTTTTTATATTTCCCGCACTCAATAAGCCATTTAATAAATTGAACTTATTATTTTGTTCGTAATTTAAATTTGGCTCACCCCAGTTTATTTTTTCACCTCTGGATTCAAGACATTCTATTATTTTATACACTTTAGATGATACTTTCTCCTTATAAATGCCTTGAGAAAAAACAAGATAGAATAGAGCACTTCTTCCTGATGAATCCTTAAGATTAATATCACCACCTTTATCTACAATATATTTCACCTGTTTTACTTTCAAATGTTTTATAGCATAATGAAGCCCATATCCTATATGATTTATATCACCACCTAAATCTATAATTTTATTAGCTAAATTGAAATTTTCCAAAGCTATAGCAACTCCTAAAGGTGTATCATGATTATTTTCACTCCACTCATTAGATATAGAAGCATTTATTTCCCCACCATACTCGATTAATAGAAAAAAATTAGCTTCATTGCCCCCTAAGAGAGCATAATACATAGCTTTTTGTAATTCCTGATAATTGTTATCTTCTATGTTTTTATCTATATTATCGCTTTCTTCCTGAACCATAGCTTCATCAATATAATCATTATTCTCTTCTGTGTAATAAAATCTTTCTTTAATTACATTTTCCTTTTTTTGAAAATAACCATCATCCAGCAAAGATTTTATAATATCTGGAGTTGAATAGTAGGCACAGTATTGGAGTAAAGACAATGTTTTCTTATTAGATAAAATGATAACTTCATAGGAACTCAATGTAGAACAAGGATGATCGTTGATAATTTTAGATATTTTTTGTTTCTTATTATAAATAAATGCAGAAAGTAGATTTTTTTTTACTATTTTTATAATCTCATTTCTGTATTCATTGTCATCTTTTTCGTAAGAATATATATTCATTTAAAAATCCTTTTAAAATTATCATATTATTACTTATCATAATTTTTCTTTAATTCAAAATGCATTTATAATCTTTTTTTATTTATTTTGGTATCATCAGATATATTGATTACTCTTCCAATAATCTGTTTTTCATCATCTACCTTTTTTAAATCCTGAAGTTCTATTATTTTTTTTATTTTGACTTCTTCTTTACTTGAGAAAAAACCGCGAGTTTCTAAAACATCTAATACTGTCATATCATCCTTATCTTTCATTTCTATAAGTTCAAATAGCCTTTTTTCTTTTATATAATCTGTTATTTTCAAAAATGTTTTTGCAGACCAATTATAATGTAAAATATTCCTTAAACTTTCATCTTGATACATCCAGTCAATACAATTCAACAAATTCTCTTCATATAAATAGTCAATATAATAGTCACGGTTTATCCGAACCGACCGTAAAACCTCGCCATTCATGGCGGGGATATAAGGTCCATTATCTGTATAAAAACTTGATTTTTCAAATATTAATGCTATAGAATTAATAATATTAAGTTAAATCAAAAGTTTTTAAATATTTTAATGAAAGCAGCAATAAAATACAGATTTTATCCTACTTTGTCACAGGAAACTTTGTTAGCTCAGAGTTTTGGTTGTGCCCGTAAAGTATGGAATCTGGTTTTAGCAGCAAGTAATCACAACAAGGAAAAAACAGGAAAAGGTTTCACGGCAAAAGAAAGAAACGAACATTTAACCAGAATCAAGAACATGCCGGAGTACTCTTATTTAAATGAAGTGTCTTCTGTCTGCCTGCAACAGAAGATAATACATCTGGGCAAAGCCCTGGATGCTTTCTTTGCTAAAAGAGCAGGTTTACCTGTC